>ENA-OQIO01000860-OQIO01000860.1-human-gut-metagenome-genome-assembly--contig:-NODE-860-length-15695-cov-3.778327_pt1 | contig 15695 bp, 20 predicted proteins | sample MGYA00242573_ERZ504737 | MGnify/ENA primary metagenome ERZ504737 (study PRJEB26092, sample SAMD00036203) | human gut metagenome | host: Homo sapiens | study: EMG produced TPA metagenomics assembly of...
TCAGCAGGAAAAAAAGTTCTTGTAATTGATACAGATCTCGGACTTCGAAATCTGGATGTTGTTCTTGGACTTGAAAATCGCATTGTCTACAATCTTGTTGACGTCATTGAAAGCAAATGTCGTCTGAAACAGGCAGTGATCAAAGATACTCGATTTGAAAATCTGTACCTGCTCCCATCTGCCCAGACAAAAGATAAGACAAGCGTATCACCGGAACAGATGAAAAAACTGATTGACGAACTAAAAGATGATTATGACTTCATTCTTTTAGATTGTCCGGCAGGAATTGAACAGGGCTTTAAAAATGCAATTGCAGGCGCACAGCGTTCCATTGTTGTTACAACACCTGAAGTTTCCTCAATTCGTGATGCTGACAGAATTATTGGATTACTTGAAGCTTCCGGAATCCGGAAAAATGAACTTCTGATCAATCGTCTGCGCGTTGACATGGTTCGCAGAGGTGATATGATGTCTGTAGAAGATGTCACAGAGATTCTAGCGATTGATCTGCTTGGAGTCATCCCTGATGATGAGTCTGTTGTTGTTGCAACCAATCAGGGAGAACCGGTAGTCGGCGAAGATTCCTTAGCCGGAAAATGCTACCAGAATATCTGTAGACGTCTGTTAGGAGAAGAAGTCCCGATTTCCGATTTTAATCATAAACCCGGACTTCGCAGTAAACTCTCCAGTCTTTTTCATAAGAACTAGGAGGTCACATTATGAGTGTACCTTCTGTTACAATTGCAAAAGACAGGTTGCGAAATTTGCTAATTACTGACAGAATTCAATGTACACCCGATATGATAGAATTTCTGACATCGGATTTATATCAGACGATTTCTAAATACATAGAAATCTCCCCGGAACAATTTGATGTCAAAATAACACGCACGGATATACATATAAAATATACAGGAGAAAAACATTGAAATCATTTTTTACTAATTTGAAACAGCGTTATAATATTAGAGATTATAAAATCAGTCTGGTTTTTCTGGTCACTCTGATTTCACTGGTCGGAATCCTTATGGTCCGAAGTGCAAGACCTGATTTAATGAATCGTCAGATTATGGGCGTTTGTCTTGGTCTGATTGTTATGTTTATTATCTCTTTCATTGATTATAAATGGATTTTAAACCTATATTGGCCGCTTTATGCTCTGAATATTGTTATGCTCCTGGCTGTTTTGGTTTTTGGAACAAAAGTAAATGGCGCGAGAAGATGGCTGAACCTTGGATTTACACAATTCCAGCCTTCCGACCTTACAAAAATCCTTATGATTCTGTTCTTTGCAAAATTCTTAATGGAACGAGAGCAGAAGATTAAAGAACCCAAAACGATTATTCAGGCAATTGCTTTAATCCTTCCATCACTTGCATTGATTTACAAGCAGCCAAACTTGTCTACAACAATTTGTATTGCCGCATTGTTTGCTGTCCTTCTTTACCTTGGAGGATTAAGCTACAAACTCATTGGAACCGTTCTTGTAATCACAATACCGACGATCATTATACTGCTTGTTGTTGCAATACAGCCAAACCAGCCATTCTTAAAAGACTATCAGCAGGAACGTATCCTTGCATGGCTGGAACCTGAAAAGTATGCCGACGACGAATCTTACCAGCAGTTAAATTCCGTTATGGCAATTGGGTCCGGACAGCTGACCGGAAAAGGGTATGATAATGACGCAACAACATCCGTTAAGAACGGAAATTTCGTATCTGAGCCGCAAACAGACTTTATTTTTGCAATAATTGGTGAAGAATTAGGATTTGTGGGTTGTTGTGGAGTCATAATTTTGTTATTATTAATTGTGATAGAGTGTATCTTAATTGGTTTGAAGGCCAAAGATACAGGAGGGCGGATCATTTGCGGAGGCGTTGCTTCACTGATTGGAATCCAGAGCTTTATTAACGTCAGTGTAGCTACAATGATTTTCCCAAATACAGGCTTGTCCCTCCCATTTGTCAGTTATGGACTGACTTCCGTAGTATGTTTTTTCATGGGAATCGGTTTTGTATTAAATGTAGCTTACAGCCTAATAAATATCAGTAAAGAGAGGATACCACTATGAATATCGGATTAGTAGCGCATGATGCGAAGAAAAAATTGATGCAGAATTTCTGCATTGCATACCGTGGGATACTCAGTAAGCATAATTTATATGCAACAGAAACCACCGGTATACTGGTCGAGAATGTAACAAACTTAAGCATTCACAAATATCTTGCTGGACATCTCGGAGGAAAACAGCAGCTCGGCTCACAGATTGAACACAATCAGATGGATCTTTTGATTTTCTTCCGTGATCCACTGACACCTCACTCACATGAACCGGATGTTAATGACATTGTTAAGCTTTGTGATATTTATAACATTCCGATCGCAACGAATATCGCAACTGCTGAAGCATTGATCCTTGCTCTTGACAGAGGCGACCTTGACTGGCGGGAGATGTATCGATAATATGAGTAAACCATATAAAAAGAAGAGAAGACGAAGAAAGCAACGGCATTCTGTCAGCCGCATACTTATTCCTGTCATATGTCTTATTGTTGTATTGTCCGGAGCTGTCGGCGGAGTCTGGTATTACAAAGAATATGGTGGTGATCCTGTCCGGACATATGAGACAGCCACTTATAACTCTAATTTATACCAAGGAAGTTTGTTTGCTGATGATTTATGCGTCGCTGCTGATGATGTGGCTCTCACTGGATTTGATGATGAGGATTCTCTTCATGCTGCAGGATTATTCAATCTAAATGATAAAACAGTTGAATATGGATATAAACTTTATGATAAATTATATCCTGCAAGTACAACAAAGCTTATGACTGCATACCTTGCTTTTAAGTACGGTAATATGGATGACATTGTAACTGTTTCTGACAGTGTTTCAGGCTTTGCCTCTGATGAAGTAGTCTGCAACCTGCAGCCTGGTGATACAGTGACACTTTATGATTTATTATGTGGTCTTTTACTTCGTTCAGGTAATGATTGTGGTGTTGCTATCGCTGAACATATTTCCGGAAGTGTAGAAGCTTTTGCTGAGCTTATGAACTCAGAAGCGAAAGCTCTTGGTGCCACTGGCAGTCATTTCGTGAATCCTCACGGACTTCATAATGAAAACCACTATACAACAGCATATGACCTGTATCTGATCTTTAATGCCTGCATTCAGGATCAGAGATTTATGGACATTATTTCCATGGATTCTTATACAATGAATCTTACCGGAGCAGATGGTACAACAAGAACATTTGATGTAGTCCCAACCAACTATTATTCCTCAGGGAAGATCAATGCCCCTGAAGGGATTCGTGTATTTGGCGGTAAGACCGGTACCACAGATGAAGCAGGATGCTGCGTGATCCTTTATAGCGAAGATCTGGAAAAGAATCCTTATATTTCCATTATTATGGGGGCTGAAGATAAGAGTTTTCTTTACCAGGAGATGAACCGGCTTCTTGAGGCTGGAGAAACAACTAAAACAGAATAAAGAATAACCGATACGAAAAAGCCATGTGGCACAGAGCAACAAATTAGAAGCTTTCATTTTTAATCTGTCCGCATGGTTTTTTTCTATCTTATTTCATGTAATATTCTCCTTTACCGTTTCCTGTTTTCAGTAACGCTATTTTGATTTATTAATATGTATTCTTCCCCTGAAAGGCTGGAAATATACACAGAAAAATGATATACTAACAAAGTTAAAGCAGAAATGACAGGAGGTAATATTTTTATCTTGGCAAAGAAAAAAAACAAGTCTGTAAATATAAAAAGATATAAGGCAAAAAAAGAATTTAATATTGGAATGTTTCTGTTTGCAGTTGTATTTATTTATCTTATTGTTACTATTACCGCATATCTTTTAGAAGATAAGCCTTCTATTTATGAAGTGCGGGAGGGCAGTATTGTGAAGGATAATACCTATACCGGATTGATCATCCGCCAGGAAACAACTGTAAATGCAGAATCAGACGGCTACATTAATTATTATCAGAATGGGAACAGCAAAGTCAAATATGGCGCACCTGTTTATGCAATTTCAAAGAATGCTTTGAATTTTGATGATTCATCTACGGAATCATCTTCAACTGCAGATCTTAGTCCTGATGTTCAATCAGGACTTGTGACACAACTTCAGACATTCAATGAAAACTATGACAATTCCAACTTTTCAAGTATCTATACCTTAAAGAATGAGCTGCAAAATACATTGCAAAATGCATACCGCACAACTAAAACTACGCAGCTTGCATCTGTAATTGAGAGCAGCGGACAAACTGTCACAACCGCTTCTGCCGGACAGGACGGAATTGTTTCCCATACGATTGATGGTTTAGAGTCCTTAACTGTTGACAATTTTACAGCAGATAATTTTAATAAAACAAATTATAAAGTAACTGAGCTTACCGATCAGATGAAGATATCTTCCGGTTCACCGGCTTACCGCTTGATTACCAGTGAAAATTGGCACGTAGTGATACCTTTAAAAGAAGACACCGCAAAAGAATTTCAGAAATCTAATTTACAGAATGTGCAGGTTCGCATAGATAAAGACAGTGAAAAGATGTGGTCCGCTTTCTCTGTTCTTGAACGAGATGGGAATTTCTATGGTGTTCTGACCTTTGACAACTCTATGATTCGTTATGCATCAGAGCGTTTTCTGAACATAGAACTTATCTTAGAAGATGAGTGTGGCCTGAAGATTCCAAAATCTGCCGTAGTAGAAGAGCAGTTCTTTGTAATTCCTCATGATTACATTACAAACGGAGGTAACAGCTCTTTAGAAGGTGTTATGGTTTTGGATTCAAAAGGAACTGCCTCATTTCAGGCTGTTGATATCTATGATACCTCCGATGATGGAGAAGTTTATTTAAGTCGAGATCAGCTGAAATCCGGAACAGTGATTGTAAAGCCGGATTCTTCTGATACTTATACGATTGAAACAAAAAAAACATTAAAGGGAGTCTACAATATCAATAAAGGATACGCTATTTTTAAAAAAGTATCCATTTTATGTGAAAGCGACGAATATTACATTGTTCAGGAAGGAGATTCTTACGGACTTTCAAATTATGATCATATCGTACAAAACGGAGCCGGTGTTTCCTCTGATGATGTTGTATTTCAGTGATTTGATTTTGTAGTCCTTTGAAAATTGGATACAAAATCAAAAAGAGGATAATTAAATTTAAAAAAAGGAGAGATAACTTATGCTAGAAACACAGTTAAAAAGAAGTAGAAGCAAAGATTCAGGCAGCCTGTGACCGTGCCGGACGCAAGCGGGAAGAAGTTACATTGATCGCCGTAAGTAAGACAAAACCGATAGAAATGCTTCAGGAAGCTTACGATCTCGGTGTCCGTGTGTTTGGTGAGAATAAAGTGCAGGAAATCACAGCCAAATACGATGCACTTCCTGATGATATCCACTGGCACATGATCGGACATCTGCAGACCAATAAGGTAAAATATATTATTGATAAAGTAGATCTGATCCACTCTGTCGATTCTGTCAAGCTTGCAGAGACAATTGAAAAGGAAGCTGCAAAACATAATCTTACAGCTAATATTTTAATTGAAGTAAATGTTGCTCAGGAAGAAAGTAAGTTTGGACTTAAAACAGAAGAAGTTCTCCCGTTTATTGAAAAGATTGCAAATTTCGAACATATCAAGGTCTGCGGACTGATGACAATTGCACCTTTTGTCGATAATCCGGAAGAAAATCGTCAAATTTTCGCAAATTTACATAAATTATCTGTTGACATTAATGAGAAAAACATTGATAATGTTTATGTGAACATACTTTCAATGGGAATGACCAATGATTACGAGGTTGCCATAGAAGAGGGAGCAACTATGGTTCGAGTTGGAACTGGTATCTTTGGTGCAAGGAACTATAATATCTGACTTAATTTATTAACCTGATGAATGAGTTACTGTTTACAATATTTTTGAACAGTAATTGAATAGTATCATTTTTTCGTTGGATCGTATGAATAAAAAAGAGCGCCACCTGAAAAAGGGGACAAGATAGGAGTGTAAAAATGGGTGTATTTGATAAATTTCTTGACATCATGAAGTTAAATGATGACGATTATGATGACGATGAATTTTATGATGATGATGATTTTGCAGATGACGGTGATTTTGAGGAAAAACCGCGTCGTTCTTTCTTCGGTAAGAAGAATAATAAAGAGGAATCTTTCAATGACTTTGATGCTGATGAAGATAAGAAGTTTCAGCCTTCTGCTTCCAGCAAGGTTACACCAATGCGTCCTGCTGCAAAACACGGCGGAAACATGGAAGTATGCGTTGTAAAACCAACTTCTGTAGATGATTCCCGTGAGATCACAGAGACATTACTTGCAGGCCGTACTGTAATCCTTAACTTAGAAGGTATGGATCTTGAGATCGCACAGAGAATTATTGATTTTATTTCCGGAGCAGCATTTGCGATCAGCGGAAACCTTCAGAAGATTTCCAGCTATATCTTCCTTGTTACACCTACAAATGTTGATATTTCCGGTGATCTTCAGGATCTTCTCAGTGGATCTATGGAAACACCAAGTGTTCGTGGAAGATACTAGAATTTAACTTCAACTATAGGAACTGGATTTTAGAATTATTATGATAAAAGAAAATCAGAAAAAAGAAACAAAGCTTTTGGAACACAGATTTATTGAACTTTCCAGAATTGCTTTTGAACGTGAGATTGTTACATATTCGGATTTTCTTAACCTGAATGATCAGAATATCCTGCATACCTCCAAAGAACAAGCTTTATTCAAGATATGTCCTCTTTGGCGGGTATGATATGGCGGAGCGTCAGATGGCTGCATTTATCCCTGAGGCTCTTTCTTTGCGTTATGGGGTATCTGATATTACTCCGAAAGAGATTGATTATCCGTTTTGTGCTGTGAAAATAGAACCAAAAAATAAAAGATTTTCCGAAGACCTGACTCACAGGGATTTTCTTGGTTCCATATTAAATCTTGGGATTGACCGTTCAAAAACCGGAGATATTCTTGTGACAGAAGATTCAGCACTTCTTTTTATCAATAAGGACCTTGTATCTGTTGTAACAGAAGACTTAACCCGGGTTCGCCACACTGTTATAGATAGTTCTGTCATCAACTTAGATAGGATAAACTACACACCTGATTTCCAGCAGATAAAAGGAACTGTTTCATCTGTTCGCTTAGACAGTCTACTTCCACTTGCATTTTCTTCTTCCAGAAGCAAACTGTCCGGACTCATTGAAGGCGCAAAGGTCTTTGTAAACGGCAAATTGATTACAAGCAATGGATATCAGGTAAAAGAAGGAGATCTTATCTCTGTACGCGGATTAGGTAAGTTCCGTTTTGAGGAAGCGGGGAAAATCACTAAAAAGAGTCGGATCAGTGTAACTATTCAGAAATATGTATAATCTAAAAAGCTTAGAAAAGAGGAGCTTATCGACTCATGAATAATACAAAAACAAAGACAAAGAGTTATCTTTTCGCTGCCATTGGGTTTCTGCTCACATTAGCACTTGACCAATGGACCAAATATCTTGCATCTACTATTTTACGCCGTCTCGAGTCTTTCTCTTTGATTTCCGGAGTTTTTGAACTTCGCTATCTTGAGAACCGCGGAGCTGCATTTGGTATTATGCAGAATCGACAGATTATGTTTGTGGTCGGAGGTATTATTATACTTGCTGTTATTTTGTATCTGTACCAGAAGATGCCATTTACACCACATTACAGACCACTGCGTATCTGTGCTGTACTGCTTGCATCCGGAGCCGTGGGAAATATGATCGATCGTGTGAAACTTGATTATGTTGTTGACTTTTTCTATTTCCGACTGATTGATTTTCCAATCTTTAATGTTGCAGACTGCTATGTTGTAATTGCATGTATTTTATTTGTTGTTCTCATTTTATTTTATTATAAGGACGACAACGATTTTGAGTTTTTAAATTTTAAGAACAGATAAAAACGCACAACAGGAAGGATTCTGAAAGCTTATGGAAGAACTTCATTTTAATGCGGATATTACAGGGGAAAGGATCGATAAATTCCTTGACGGGAGAATAGAGAGCCTTTCCCGTTCTTATATCCAGAAATTAATTAAAGAAAAAAAAATTCTTGTAAATCAATTACCGGTTAAAGCGAATTACAAGTTAACAACAGGGGATACTATCATTCTTCAGATCCCTGACCCGGAACCACTTGATATTCAGCCTGAAAATATTCCTCTGGATATTCTCTATGAAGATGATGACATTCTCGTCGTTAACAAACCAAAAGGAATGGTTGTACATCCTGCACCGGGACATTACAGCCATACGCTGGTCAATGCGGTTCTATATCACTGTGGAGAAAACCTGTCGGGAATCAATGGTGTAATCCGTCCGGGAATCGTCCATCGGATTGACATGAATACAACCGGTTCTCTTCTGATCTGTAAAAACGATAAAGCCCATCAGATTCTTGCAGAACAATTAAAAGAACATTCTATCACAAGAAAGTATCACGCTATCGTACATGGCAATCTGAAGGAGGATACAGGCACTGTAAACGCTCCGATTGGTCGGCACCCTACAGATCGTAAGAAGATGAGTACAAAAGCACCAAATGGGCGACATGCAGTCACTCATTACCGTGTATTGGAAAGATTTGGTAATTTTACCTACATTGAGTGCCAGCTTGAAACCGGTCGGACACATCAGATCCGTGTTCATATGTCCAGTATCGGACATCCAATTCTGGGCGATGAGATTTATGGTCCTGCAAAATGTCCTTATAAACTCCAGGGACAGACTTTGCATGCAAAAATCCTTGGTATCACTCATCCATCTACAGGAGAATACATAGAATTTGACGCACCTTTGCCAGACTATTTTAAAGATTTATTAAATAAATTAAGAAAACAAAACTAAGTATAGGAAATAGTATAGGAAATAGTGAATTGACATTGTCTTTTTTCATCTTTTTGGTTATAATATACATAAGATTTCGCATAGACTTGAAAAGGAGTGTGACTTATTATGAAGACAAATACTATTATAACAATCGGACGTCAGTACGGAAGTGGTGGAAAAGAGATCGGACATTTCGTTGCCGAAGCATTTGGAATTAAATTATACGACAAAGAAATGCTTGCACGTGCAGCAAAAGAAAGTGGTATCTGTGAGGAATTATTTGAGACTCATGACGAAAAGCCAACGAACAGTTTTCTATATTCTCTTGTGATGGATACATATTCTATGGGATATGCCGGCAACACATACACGGAGATGCCTATCAATCACAAAGTTTTTCTTGCACAGTTTGATGCAATTAAAAAGATTGCAGATGAGGGACCATGTGTCCTGGTAGGCCGTTGTGCAGATTATGCACTTGAATCCTATCCAAATGTTGTCAGCATCTTCATTCGTGCAGATATGGAAGATCGTATTCGTCGTGTAGCAACAAGACTTGATCTTACGGATGCGAAAGCAAAAGATCTGATCAATAAGACGGATAAAAAGAGAGCAAGCTATTACAATTATTATACAAACAAGAAGTGGGGCGAGGCAGCCAGCTATGAGCTTTGCTTAAACAGTTCTGAACTCGGAGTACAAGGTACAGCGAAAGCAATTGAACAGTATATTCTTTTAAAAGAAAGTATTGAAAAAGAAGCCAGAAATATTGTTTAATCTTATTTATTAAAATGTATAGTGCAAAGGATACAGAAGAGCAGTAGTGCATTCTTTCTGTATCCTTTTTATCTATTCTTATTCTTTTTACTTCCTATACTTCACGAAGCTTTACAGCACCTGCCGCCTGACGGCGTCGGTCTTCATCGATTGCTGCATAATGTTTCTTTGTTGTATTGACATCTTTATGCCCCAGAACATCTGCGACAAGATAAATGTCTCCGGTTTCTTTATAAAGTGCTGTTCCGTAAGTGCTGCGCAGTTTATGTGGAGTTATCTTCTTATTCGGAGTGACCTCCCTGGCGTACTTCTTTACCATATTTTCAACTGCCTGAACGCCCATACGTTTTCGCTGGGTAGACAGGAACAGTGCGTTTTCGTGACCGGAGAGTGGTATAGTTTGCTTCCTGGTCGTGTAAAGATACGTCTTTAATGCATTCTCAACCTCTTCACCGAAATACACAACCATCTGATTCCCACCTTTTCGTGTTACAGTAATTCCGTTATTCTTAAAATCAATATCCTGGAGATCCAGTCCAACACATTCTGATACACGGATTCCTGTTCCAAGCAGAAGCGTCAGAATTGCCAGATCTCGATTTTTTGTCTTTTCAAAATAGGCTTTCCGCTGACCTGTAAGATTATCCCCTCCATGATCAACATAATCCAGGAGCATTGCGATCTCATCCGTATCGAGCCGTATAATCGCTTTCTCGTGCATCTTTGGCATCTCCACAAGCAACGTAGGGTTCTTACTGATAATTTGACGCTTAAAATAATATCCATAAAAGCTACGAAGCGCAGACATCTTTCTTGCAAGTCCCTTTTCTGTGTTCGTGATACATTTTTCTTCGTCATTCTTATAGACCTTCAGATATTCCTGGTATTCCTCAATATCTACAGGCTCCAGGCGTTCCAGATCATGTACCTCAAATTGTTCGATCGTATAATTTTTATAAACCGGATTATTCTCCATAAGGAAATGAAAGAAAACACGAATATCATAAGCATAAGAAATCCTTGTCCGCGCAGATGTCGTTGGTTCCACGGCACGAAAATAATCCTTTGCAAATGGAGGTAATGTCTTCAGAATTTCTCTAAGACGTAATGTGTTATCTATATATGTCTGTTCATGATATGTTTTTCTGTTAGAAGTTTCTGCCATATTAAAAGCTCCTTTATAGATTCAAATTTACTGAAAACCCCATATTTCTTATATATTTTAACACAAGTACTGTTTTTCGTCTATATCTTTTGGAAAAATCGGTATTTGTCGTATAGATTGATTTCTGTTAATAAAATCCGAAGAGACTATCTGCTGCTATTTAAAGCGCTATTTCTGGAAAGCAGATAGCAATCTTCTTCGGATTCAGGGAGTGTATCTATCAATACATAGGGTGTATATTGATACCATTTATAATTTTTCGTAAGCGATCATCAGGTATTGACCTGCATGAATCGTATCTGAATCAAGATGATTCATCACCTTAAGTGCTTCTACATATTCGCTTACAGAGCCGTATCTGTCTGTAATTGTTTCTTCTGCAATGCTCCAAAGGCTGTCACCTGGTTCAATTAATCTACTTGTGTAACAGATCTCAATAGCATCTGAGGTTCTCTGATTATCTATTTCCTTTGCCGAAACTCGGAACATTCCAAAGTACATACAGCTGCAGAGAATAAAAAGAATACTGCATATTACCAAACCAGAATGACGAATAACACCTTGTTTCTTCTTTGAATTTACTGAATGATTTCCTGAATACTTTTTCATAATCATTTTCCTCTCTTTTCGCTTACTGTATACCTATCTTCTGTTATTGCTATGTATCGAACATCTGTTCTTTTATATTTTCATTATATCGTTCGAACAAATGTTTGTCAAGCATTTTGCTTCATAAAACCGAACATATTTTCGCAACAAATGTTTGCTTTCTAAAAAATGCTGTGTTATTATGTTCTTATGATTATAGTAGATTCGGAGGGAACAATATGTCAGAAGGGAATATTACTCCTAAGCAAAAAGAGATTTTAGAATATATAAAAGACCAGATTTTAACAAGAGGCTTTCCGCCGGCAGTTCGTGAGATCTGTGAGGCTGTGAATTTAAAGTCTACCTCTTCCGTTCATTCGCATCTGGAGACACTGGAAAAGAATGGTTACATAAGAAGAGACCCTACCAAGCCTCGTGCAATTGAGATTCTGGATGATAATTTCAACCTGACAAGAAGAGAGATGGTGAATATTCCGATCATAGGCCGTGTCGCTGCCGGCGAACCGCTTCTTGCAGAACAGAATATTGAAGATTATTTTCCTATTCCTGTAGAATATATGCCAAACAAGCAGACATTTATGCTTCAGGTACAAGGTGAAAGTATGATCAATGCAGGAATTCTGAGTGGGGATTATGTTATTGTTGAGCAGACTCCATCTGCTGAAAATGGGGAACAGGTAGTTGCACTGATTGAAGATGGCGCTACAGTCAAGACTTTCTATCGTGAAGAAGGTATTATCCGCCTGCAGCCGGAAAATGATGCATATGATCCGATCATTCTTACAGATGTCACTATCCTGGGTAAGGTAATCGGTGTTATCCGTATGTATTAAATCTCATTACTGGATATAGGATTTTTAATTAGAACTCAAAGTATAAAAAACTGGCAGAATGTAGTACTCCACTACTCTTCTGCCAGTTTTTTATAACTCTCATTATTTATGCTTCAAGATCTTCAACAGACACATGATGTCCATCTTTCCAGATTCTCTCCAAATTGTAGAACTGTCTGTTCTCACGATCAAAGACGTGTACAATAATATCACCAAAATCAAGTAACACCCATCTTCCGGATGCATTTCCTTCTCTCTGTACCAGAGAATATCCTGCTTTATGCAATTCTTCCTCCACATTGTCCACAAGGGCATTCACCTGACTGTCACTGTTTCCATTTACGATCAGGAAATAATCTGCAAGTACAGACACGCCTGAGATATCGATGATCTGGATATCTTCTCCTTTTTTATCACTGAGGCTGTATATGCCAGCTTTGCCATTTCTTTTGACTGATTCATCTTTTATTCTCCTTTGTCGCTATAATATTGATAAGTTTCAATGCTCATCGGATCTACCGGCTTACCATTCTTACGCAGATAATTAACCGTATTCCCTGCACAAAGACAGATTGCATGGTCAATATCGACAAACACAGTTTCACGGATCTCCTGAAGACCAGGAATTATCTTTCTGTTCGGTTCAATATAATCAGCAATATAAATAATCTTCTCAAGCATTGTCATCTCCGGTCGTCCTGTTGTATGCCATGTAATTGCACTTAAAACGCCTTTATTGGTCACACCATACTCTTTCTCCGCGAAATATGCTCCCAGTTTCGCATGGACTAATGCCGGCATCTCAAGTTCTGATTGTGTAAGCAGAATACCGTGTTTTTGACATCTCTCAACCTGTTCCTGCGCAGAACCATACTTTCCACAATCATGCAGAAGTCCTGCCATCATAGCATCATCGATATCTTCATGATAACGCATTGCAAGAGATGCTGCTGTATACATAACTCCGATTGTATGTTCAAAACGATCTTTTTTCAGCTTTTTTTCCAGTTGTTTTCTAATGTCAATGAAAGCTTCTTTCATAATCGTGTTCTATCTCCTCTCTGGTTACTGTTCACTCCCTGTCAATCACTTCGCTGATTGACACGGAGGATGCATGTTTTGGCTTGAATGCATCTCGTCATTTTGACAAGTGCAGATAAAATATGCTTTAAATATATAGATTCTTTTCTTTGATATAATCCGCGACAACATCAGGCACCATATAACGCACGCTGAGTCCCTTTGCTGCCCTTTCTCTTATTGTAGTGGAGGAAATCTCTACCAACGGTGCGCGAAGCAGTTCTATATGCGCTCCGTATGCTTCCGTGAGATATCGTATCTGTCCCTTCATTGCTGAAGCATCTTTGTCGTCACGCATTGCTGCAAGAATCGTACAGGTCGTAAAAATTTTTCTGAAATCTTTCCACTCTTCAAAAGCAAACAGAGAATCCGCTCCGAGAATAAAATAAAATTCATCGTTTGGGTAGATCTCGTTAAAATGCCTCATTGTCTGATACGTATAAGAATGCTTCTTCGTATCCGCTTCTGAAAGATTCAATGAGAAATTCGGATTACTTTTTATTGCAAGACGAACCATCTCGATCCTGTGATGCATTGCTTCTTCTGTATCGAGTGTCTCTTTGTGTGGAGGATTTCCATTCGGTAAAAACCAGATCTCATCAAGTCCAAAATCTTCATAAGCAAACTCACCAAGAAGAAGATGACCGATATGAATCGGCTCAAATGTACCACCCATAATACCAATCTTCATTGTCTGTACCCGTTCCTTTTCTACTATGGAAAACACGCTCTGCGAGTTTCCTATATTCAAATTCAGCTTCCGAATCATATAATAACTCAGAAGCTGAAAAAATAATTATTTTGGAAGCTGAATTTTCTTTTTATCGTCTTTTCCTTCTTTGTAAAGAACGATTTTCTTTCCGATTACCTGAACAACCTGAGACTGTGTTCTCTCTGCAAGTGTCTCTGCGATTTCTCTCGGATCATCCATGCAGTTCTTTAAAACACTGATCTTGATCAGTTCACGTGCTTCCAGTGCCTCGGCAATTGCTCCGTAAGCCCCGGATTCATGCTTGCTTTTCCAACCTGGAAAATCGGATCCATTGTCATCGCAAGTCCTTTTAAATAGGCTCTCTGTTTTGTAGTCATAATATTCTCCTTATTTATAATAATCAAACTGAAGTCCGTACATTCTAACTGTGTCACCTTCCTGGATGCCAGCTCTCTCAAGATCTGCAAGAATACCTGAATCTTTCAGGAACTTCTGGAAGAATGCAAATCCCTTCTCTGAATCAAGATTCGTATATCCAAGCATTTTCTCAATCTTCGGACCTTCAACTACATACATTCCATCTGCCTGTTCTACTGTATAAGGAAGATCTTCATAGATCAGTTCATCATCCGGGAAGTATTCCTGCTCAAATACTACCGGTTTCTGATCCAGCTTCTGAAGCTCGTTACTCACATAGTAGAGAAGATCAGAGATTCCTTTTCCTGTAGCTCCGGAGATAGGAAATACTTTGATTCCCTTTGGCTCAAACTCATCTTTCAAGCGCTGAACCGGATCATCTTCCGGATCATAGATCAGATCCGTCTTGTTCGCTGCGATTACCTGCGGACGTTCCGCAATTTCCGGATTGTAAGCAGCAAGCTCTGCATTGATCTTATGAATATCATCAACCGGATCACGTCCTTCTGTTCCGGCTGCATCAACAACATGAATCATTAACTTTGTTCTCTCGATATGGCGAAGGAACTCATGTCCAAGACCAACACCTTCGGATGCACCTCGATTAGTCCCGGGATATCAGCCATAACGAATCCCTTTGCTCCATCCAGATCGACAACACCGAGATTCGGATTCAATGTTGTGAAATGATAGTTTGCAATTTTCGGTTCCGCATTTGTAACACGGGAAAGCAATGTAGATTTACCAACGTTCGGGAAACCGATCAGACCTACATCTGCGATCACCTTCAATTCCAGATTCACTTCCAGCTCTCTTGCCGGCTGTCCCGGCTGTGCATACTTCGGAACCTGCATGGTAGAAGTAGCAAAATGCTGATTTCCAAGCCCGCCTCGGCCGCCTTTTAAGACAACCTGACGTCTGTTCTCTCCGGACATATCAGCGATAACTTTTCCTGTAACAGATTCTTTAATTACTGTACCTTCCGGCACACGAAGAACAAGGTCTTTTCCGTCCTTACCGTGACAGCGGCGCTTTCCGCCCTGTTCCCCATCTTCGGCAGCAAATTTTCTCTTATGTCTGTAGTCAACAAGAGTATTCAGCCCTTCATCTACTTCGAAGATCAGGTCTCCGCCGTGTCCACCGTCTCCACCGTCCGGTCCGCCGTTTGGTACATACAGTTCTCTGCGG
>ENA-OQIO01000861-OQIO01000861.1-human-gut-metagenome-genome-assembly--contig:-NODE-861-length-15669-cov-2.369837_pt1 | contig 15669 bp, 16 predicted proteins | sample MGYA00242573_ERZ504737 | MGnify/ENA primary metagenome ERZ504737 (study PRJEB26092, sample SAMD00036203) | human gut metagenome | host: Homo sapiens | study: EMG produced TPA metagenomics assembly of...
AGATCAGGATACTTTCAGCTTTTTCTTTGACATCCGGTTCAATCCTTGCATATAAATTTGCTGATTTTGCAGCCATATAAAGCATCTCCTTTCGTGAGTAGTATTTCCATCTATCTTTATTATATGCAATGTCCGTACAATAGCAATACCGATTTTACGTTACAATAATCTTATTGAATAACTGTAACAATACATCTTTTACGCCGGACGCATTGAATACAACAATCGCCATCAGCGCAAGACTCTGTACCAGTCTGAATTTAATAAAGAAAATCCCACAGGTCGTCATTTCGCAGCCTGTGGGATTTTTCACTCAACTAATATGTGTGTTTTTTATGCTTTGATGAAACTTCCTGCTCACCTTCCATATGGTTTGCAGTTGCATTCACCTTCTGTACAACTTTCTTCTTTTTTAATGGATGTTTTGGATTCTTATCCATAACAATCGCTTCCTTTCATATTCATTCATTTATGTTGAGCAGCTTCATATGAAACTGTATCAGCCTTTAATTGTAAAACATCTGCTGTTTTCAACTTACTTTGCTTTCTCTTTTGTTCTATCTGTACTATAGCACCTATTATTAGTACTGTCAATACCGGAGTGCCAATTTTTTTAAAAATGGAGCAGTTCCATATTGGATTTCTGCTCCATTCCCATGATTTTATTATATTTTACTGGCAAAACCGCTATTTACCATATACCATTGTCCGCCATCATTATAGCTTCCTGTGTACTCAAAAGCGATTCTCCCGTCCTTAAAGAACCAGTCACCGTATTCATTACTGCCAATACCGGTAAATCCTAAATCCAGCTGTCCATTCTTAAAATACCACCAGCCGTACTCATTTAAAGCCATTCCGGTATAGTTAAAATCCAGTGTGCCATTGTTAAAGTACCACCAGCCATATTCATTTAATGCCATTCCGGTATAAGTGTCACTGATATATCCATCTGTAACATATACCCATGTACCACCATTTAATGTCATACCGGTAAATCCCGTATTTAAAATACCGTTCGTAAACAGCCATGTACCATATTCATTTGCGGCAAAACCGTTATACCAAAATCAATCTGTCCGTTGTTAAAATACCACCAGCCGTATTCATTTGCCGCCATCCCGATATATGCAAAATCAATTCTGCCATTTTTAAAGTACCACCAGCCGTAGTCGTTTAATGCCATTCCGGTATAATCTGTCAGTACCTGTCCGTTCTGAACATAGAGCCACTCGTCATCCGGAATAATCATCCCTGTAAAACCGAAATTTAACTGTCCGTCCGTATAGAACCATGTTCCATATTCATTATTTGCAAGACCGTAAAATGTCGTATCCAGCTGTCCGTTGTTGAAGTACCACCATCCGTACTCATTGCATGCCATACCTGTATATGTAAAGTCTACATCACCATTCTTGATATACCACCAGCCGTATTCATTTACTGCCATACCACAGTAATCCGCTGCAATGGTATCATTTGCATAGTAATGCCAGTTACCATCTGCATCCTGACGCATTTCATAAATGACCTTTTCATCTGTTTCCGGCTTCTGTGTCGGGGCTTCTGTCGGCGCTTCCGTCGGTTTCGTTACTTCTGTCGGCGCTTCCGCCGGCTTGTTACCTCTGTCGGCGCTTCCGTTGGTTTCTGCGTTGGCTTTGGCGCTTCTGTTGTACTTTCCGTTGGCTTTGGTGCTTCCGTTGTACTTTCGGTTGTTGGCTGTGTTGCGTGTACAATTGTAACGCTTACCTGTGTACGGTTTCCGGCTTTATCAACGGCTGTGATTGTATGCGCTCCTTCAACATCTGTGACCGTATAACCTCCGTTTTCACGACCTGCTAAAACACCGTCAATCTCCACATAATCCAGATTGTCATCGTTTACCGTAAACTGAACACTGCCGCCGTATGTTTCATTATGCTTTACGCCGCTAATAACCGGTGAAGAACCGTCAAATACCAGTCCGTCTGTAGACAGATAGCTGTATTACCGCCCTTATCTGTAATTTTAACATAAACAATACATTTTTTATCCGGATCAATTGCAAAACGCTGTTCGTAAACCGTCCAGTCTGAAGCCTGAATATTTTGCACTTCTTCCAACGTCTTTGCTTCCTCTGAAATCAGATAAAAAACCTTATCGATACCCAGCCCCAGATCATCTGCATGAATACCGACTTCCTGTCTTTCCTTGAAAAACTTTCCAAATGTCACTGCATTGCAGAATACGTTCCACTTATTTGTCGATACGGTAATCTCTCCTGTCGGAGCCGAAATGTCTTTATATTCTGCATTGATTTCGACATCACCGTCCGGCATGATAAATACAGCTGTCGCTGAATGGCTGTCCGTGTTCTCTGTAAAATCAAGTGCAGTATTGCCTGCCCACCGGTCAAATGCCATACCCTGTGCCGCACCTGCCGCAGTTATAGTGACAATGTCGCCTGCTGCATATTCTCCCGAACCGGTTCCATTGCCTACAATCACCTGATGCTTCTGCACCGGTTCAATATCTTTATCGGTAAATTCCACCGTACATTCTGCAAATATCTTATCTTTCTGGCTTTTACCGCGCCGACTGTTTCAATATTGCCCTCATCATATCCGTTCGGGAAAAATAAAAAAGTATATGTTCCCGTCTTTGCCCCCGGATATGCTTCTAAAAAATAACGGTTTGGATAATTTTCTCCGTCCGTTACCAGCGCGACAGCTTCGCCCCAATTGGTTTCATTCAGACTTTCCGCATCTTCACTTTCCCAAAGTGACGTTTTCATAACCAAAACACTGCTTCCAAGCCAGTCGGTCACATCAGCACCGTCCATTAATACTCCCTGACTGTTATAACAGTCAATATCAAAATATACTGTTTCATCAGGAATTGATCCGTCTTCCTTTTGGAAAATGCGGTTGATATTTACCGTTTGCGGTGCAGACTGAATCACCAGTCTGCCAACAGATAAGTCTTCTTCCTCTGGCTGCTTTGTCGTTGCTGTCCAGTTTGACTGTGTATCCACGGTATATTTAAAAAACCAGCCTGCTTTTGCCGGTGCAAAGCTTTCCTTAGCTGCCTTGCCCTGCGCCGTTATATAAGTATAACCTTCCGTGAAAACGGATGGAAACAGCTTATTACCGACTGCGCCTTTGTTGTACCTGTTACATCCTGATCAATAATGACCTGATTATCCTTTTTTAATACAATATAGCCGTCTGCGATATTGTCTGACGTCTGATTTCCGGTGAAATTTCCTTTAATTTCAACGAAGATACTTTCATCATACTCTGTCAGATTTAAAGAGGCTTTGTTTTTTACCTCTATATTTTTTAAACTGCCAGATACCAGGCACAGTTCCGCTTCATCATCCAATATAACATTTTCAACATTCTGGATATTGCCGTCTACAGAACATTTCTGCAAGGTCAGACTGGTGTTTTCATTGCCGTAAAAATCTTTTATTTTCGCACTGGCAATAATACTCTCTCCCATGCCTTTCAGCGTAATATCTGCACAGCTGTTATTTTCTGTATGAATTCCTTCACGAATAACCGTTTTTGCATCTGCATAAACTTCTGCGCTGCCTGTATATGCGGTTTTCCCGTCACTCCCGGAATCATGGCTCATGTAAACGGCCTGAATCTTTGTATTTTCAACCGCATTGGTAACAGTCAATGATGCATTTTGTCCGACAACCGTATTTTTAAATCCGCCTGCATAGACTGTTGGGAGCAGTTCTTCTTCTGTTCCCCCAAAACCTCCCAGTCCGGAACCTGCACCACCTTTAACATACGTATCTACACTATCCAGTACCAGACTGTGTCCAGCTAGAAAAATCTCTCTATGTACGACGCTTTGTAAAGCATTCGTAGAAATAAAATGCAATTTTACATTTTGAATCGTAACATGATCACCGGTAAGCTGTACTGCACCTCTGATAATCAGTTCACTGCTGCTGTCCGCCCCTGTTATCGTCACATTTCCCGGTATCATAAGAGGTGTTCCCGCAGCATCCTCTGCAACCGTAATCCTCCCACTGACAACAATTAAACTGCTGCCCGCCTGCAATGCCTGACGAAGCTGGCTTTCACTTGTAACCGTAACTGCCCCTGCACGTATATTCGCTGTATCTGCGTATGCATAAGTCATAAATGGAACAACTGTATTGGTTGTCATACACACTGCTGTCACTACGGCTGCTGCCGCAAAAATTCTTTTTCCTCTTGTAATGTTTTTTCTCAATAGCGCCTGCCTTTCCATACATTATTGTACATGTTTTATTCTTTCGTTTTTATAGTAGCAATTTAATATACCATATCTATTGATTGGTGTCTATAAAAAATTATTATTTTTTATCCTAATTTTTTATCCTGAAACATATTTTGCTATCGTTTCTATCAGCTTATCCGCATCCAGCGGCTTTGACACATGCTCATTCATTCCCGCCGCTTTGCAGTCTGCCACATCATCCGAAAAAGCATTTGCCGTCATTGCTATGATTGGTATCGTCTTTGCATCCGACCGCTGAAGCGAGCGGATATTTTTTGCCGTTTCAAGTCCGCTCATAACCGGCATCATCAAATCCATCAATATAATATCAAATGTGCCGGGTTCAGCCTGTTCAAACAACTCCAATGCTTCTTTTCCGTTCCATGCTTTTGTAACAATCATGCCTTCATTCTCACAGATGAAATCTGCAATTTCCATGTTAAGCACATTATCTTCCGCAAGCAGAACTTCATGCCGTCAAGTACAACAGTTTTTGCTTCTTCATCCTGCACTGTATACTGTTCCTTCTTCTTATCCACCTGAAACGCAGTCTTATTACAAATGTTGTGCCTTTCCCTTTTTCACTGGTATAATCAATTGTTCCCTGCATTACCTCTACAATTTTTTTGACAATCGGAAGTCCCAGTCCCGTGCCGCTGTAAACGGTCTGCATCATCTCTTTTTCCTGAGCGAACGGTTCAAACATATGCTCCTGAAAATCTTTACTCATACCAATTCCTGTATCCTGACATATGAATTCCAGCATGACTCTGTTAAAATCAGATGTACTCTCCGTTTCTGTCACAGATGTCGTCACCGAACCACCTTCTTTATTATACTTAATGGCATTTCCCATAATATTTAAAAGAATCTGCCGCAGATGTAACGGACTGCCGATTAAATGCCAGTGCATGAGCTGTGTCTGTATCGGATAAAAACAGACATTTTTCTTTTTTGCCTGTACCGTTAAAATAGACATTACTTCATTTAAAATATCCTGCAAATCAAAAGAATCTTCTGAAAGCTGGATTTGTCCGGATTCGAGTTTATTCATATCCAGAACATCATTGACCAGGTCCAGCAGAAAGCCGGAAGCCTCCCAGACTTTTTCACGACAATCGCTCTGTTTTTCCAAATCATCCTTATAATACCTTCCGATTTCTACCATACCCCTGATTCCGTTAATCGGTGTACGGATATCGTGGCTCATTCTGCGTAGAAAATCTGTCTTTGCTATATTAGCACGGACTGCTTCTTCCATGGACTGCTTTAATTTTAACTGATATTCCACCTCTTTTTTCTGCTGTGCTTCAATAATCTTTAGCTGCTCATTTAATTCCCGCATATGAACCCGCCCGGATTTATTTCTTGCCACCGTTGCAGCTGCCCAGATAAGCATGGAAATACATAATGCCAAAAGAACTGTCCTGCGTGTTGCCGCAAACACTTCTTTCTGTGGATAATATACGTATAAATTATAATCCCTGTATCGTCCTTTTCCGCCACAATAACGGTGTCCGTCACTTGTAAAATATACCAGATTATCTGAGAGTTCTATGGAACGTAATTCCTGTATAACCGGAATTTCCGTGGTTTGACAATTCTCGTATTGCGCATCATTTGTTCCGTAAATTTTATCATCAGCTGCTATAAAAAGGGTACCATTCATATCCATGGCATATCCGGCAAGCAGATTATTGACTGCCGCATAACTGTCTGTCAGACGGTCTGTATCCTGATAACAGTAGCAAAATACAACTCCCGGACTGTCTGTTCTGGATATTGCTGCCAGATCATACCATTTATCGTTTTTCTGAATCCGTTCTGCATAGATTTTTTTAGAATATTTTGTAATCTCGCTGATTTTTTTATCCCGAATCAGTTCTTTCCAGGCATCATAATCCAGTCCGACATTGCTGTATTGACATTCCGGCTGCATATCTTCATCTAAAATGATAATACCTGCCATCCGCTGTGCCTCTATATAGTTCTTTAAATATACTGAATCAATTAACTCAGAATCTCTATGAATATCCGTTCCTACTTCAACTGCCTGTTCTGTCAGCCGTACCAGGCTCTTAATTTTATCTGCCTGTACGACCTCATCATAGCTTAAGCACTGACTTTTTAAATAAGTCAGTGTATTATCAAAGGTCTTCTCAATATTTTTTTTATCCGAGCGGACCGCCAGTATCAGAACGACAATAACCACTATAATGACAACCACAAGGAGTCCTTCGTATAACTGCACCTTCATTTTAGACTGTCCTGATTTTTTCATGGTGTAATCCCCCCTGCTGCCACCCGGTCTTCCATTCCATATTCTTCCAGAATACACTGAACCGTTCCGTCTTCAAGCATCTCCGCCATTGCCTGACGAAGCTGTTCTGCCTTCTGGGTGTCTTTATTTTTTGAAAAAGCCACACCCAGTTTTGAATCAATAATTTCCTCATCTAAAATGCGGTATTTCTGACCGGACTGCCTTAAATATTCCTGCATAACAATCTCATGTCCCGCACAGGCATCGACGTATCCCTTGCGCAGTGCAGCAAATAATTCATTCATCTCTACAAAGGAATACACATTTTTCACCTTGGGAATTATATCGTAACCCTGCCCTAAAAAAATCCGTTCAGGCTGTGTACTGGACTGTACAGCAACATTTTTCCCGGTTAAGTCATCCAGCTTATAAATATCACTGTCCGTCCGCACCATCACAACTTCCCTGCTGTACATATAAGGTCCGACCCAGATATAATCATCTTCCCTGCCATCCATTGAGAAACTGCCCCACGCACAGTCAACTTCACCGTTTTCTAAATAAATATCTTTATCATCCCACTGAATCTGTTTAAAGACCGGTGTATAGCCTATCCGGCGGCACGCTTCTTTTGCCAGCTCCACATCAACACCTGCATAATCGCCATTCTCATCCTGATAATTATACGGCTCATAGTCATCGCTTCCGATAACCAGTTCGGGCTGTACCGTTACAGCTTCCTTTTTCTCCCTGCCACAGCCACACAGTGCCATACTCATCAGACATACAATACCAAAAGGCAGTACACTCCTTTTTATCCAATATTTCATTATTATCCATCCCCCTCATATTTACACTTAAACTGTTTTTATCATACTATATTTTTTATAAAAAATCAACATTCTGACAAAATCCGTTTTCCATAAAAGGACACGAAAATGTACCTTTTATACATTTCCGTGTCTTAGCTGCATTCCGCCCTATATTTTAATCTTCATGCGGCAGATGCGGAATGATAAATTTTTCCCGAATATGAACTTTTTATAAACTCCTAAAGAAAAAGTTGACATTTAAAAATCTTCTCCCTATAATATCAAAAGTTAGGTTGCTAACCATTTCTTTAGAAAGGAGTGTGATTGGATTGCAGAATTTTGATGAAAAATCCGCTAACATGCACATGGGACGACTGATTCAGATGCTTTCCCACCAGATGAAACGAAAAAACATGCATTGTCACTATGATTGATGGTGACAGTCTGACCGTTATGCAGAAGCACATTCTTAAGTTCATTCTTTTGGAAACACTGCATCGGGAAATTTATCAAAAAGATATTGAAGAAGAGTTTCAGATCCGCAAGTCTACCGTAACCGGCATTTTACAGCTGATGGAAAAAAACGGATTTATCTACCGCGAAAGTGTTGAAAAAGATGCCAGACTCAAACGGATTGTGCCTACCAAAAAGGCAGAAGCGCTTCGTCCCAGTATCCTGTACCACATCAACGAATCAGAAGCCAGATGACCCAGGGCATTTCCAAAAAAGATGTGGCAGTCTGCAAGCAGGTGCTCCTGCAAATGTTACAAAACCTTTCTGAAAATAAACTATAAAATTAAGGAGAATCAAACCATGAACAAAACACTGTTAAAGTCCGTGCGTGAATATAAAAAGCAGTCCTTTCTGACACCGTTTTTTGTTATTCTTGAAGTTTTTATGGAAGTTCTGATTCCGCTTGAAATGGCTAAAATTATTGATGTGGGCATTGCAGACGGAAATTTAAACTACATTATCCAGCGCGGTATTATTTTAGTTGCAATGGCAATGCTTGCCCTGTTTTTCGGTGTGACTGCCGGTAACATGGCGGCCGTTGCGGCGGCAGGTTATTCCAAAAATCTGCGCCACGATATTTTTTATAAAATCCAGCAGTTTTCATTTAAAAATATCGACCACTTTTCTACTTCCGGTCTGGTAACCCGTATGACAACAGATATTACCAACGTACAGATGGCATATATGATGAGTATCCGTCTTCTTGCCAGAGCGCCGATTATGATTATTTTATCATGGGTTATGACACTCGTTTTAAATAAAACGGTTGCCATGCTGTTTTTAATCGTTATCCCATTGCTTGGCGGAACACTGATATTTATTGCCAAAAAGGCGCACCCGCATTTTATCAAGGTATTTGATGAATATGATGTTTTAAATAATTCCGTACAGGAAAATGTCAATGCTTCCCGTGTGGTAAAGGCATTTGTCCGTGAAGATTACGAAATTGACAAATTCCACATCATTTCCAAATATGTATACAGCCTGTTTACAAAGGCGGAAAAAATCGTTGCATGGAACTCTCCTGTCATGCAGTTTACCATGTACGTTGTTATTTTAGTCATTGTTGCGATTGGCGGAAACAGCATTGTTACCGGTACAATGCAGACCGGTGAACTGACCAGTATCATCGTCTATTCACTTCAGATTCTGATGTCCCTGATGATGGTAACTTTCGTATTCGTTATGATTATGATTGCAGAAGCTTCTACCGACCGTATCGCAGAAGTTTTAAATGAAGAGCCTGAAATGCAGGATTCTGACGATGCTGTAAAGGATGTTGCAAACGGAGAAATCATTTTCGACCATGTAAACTTCAGCTATGCAGGTAAAGACGGTACTCTTTCTTTAAAAGATGTCTGCCTTCACATTCAATCCGGTCAGACAATCGGTATCATCGGTGGAACGGGAAGTGCCAAATCCACACTCGTACAGCTCATTCCAAGACTGTATGACGTAACCGGCGGCGCTGTCAAAGTCGGCGGTGTCGATGTGCGCAATTACAATCTGGAAGCCCTGCGTGACCAGGTTTCCATGGTTTTACAAAAAAATGTTCTTTTCTCCGGTACTATTTATGAAAATATCCGCTGGGGAAATGAAAGTGCAACCGACGAAGAAGTACAGAATGTATGTAAACTGGCACAGGCTGACGGCTTTGTCCAGGAATTTCCAAACGGCTACAATACACAGATTGTCCAGGGCGGTAACAATGTATCCGGCGGTCAGAAACAACGCCTTTGTATTGCAAGAGCGCTGCTTAAAAAACCGAAAATCCTGATTCTGGACGATTCGACAAGTGCAGTTGATACAAAAACCGATGCGCTAATCCGTAAAGCATTCCGTGAAGAAATTCCGGATACCACAAAAATCATTATTGCACAGCGTGTTTCTTCGATTGAAGATGCCGATCAGATTATCGTGCTTGATGACGGTAAAATCACTGGTATCGGTACTTCTAAAGAACTGTTAAAGACCAATGAAATTTACAGAGAAGTTTATGAATCACAGGTAAAGGGAGGTGCTGAAAATGAGTAATGAAAAGAAAACAAAAAAGCCGTCCCGGCTTTCAAAAAATACACTCAAAACAGCCAAAAGACTGCTCAAATACGTAACCGAAACGTATAAGTTGCGTTTTGTGCTGGTATTTGTGTGCATTTTAATCAGCTCCGTTGCTTCTATTTCTGTGTCCTTGTCACTGAAATATATGCTCGATGATTTCATTATTCCGTTAATCGGACAGGAATCACCGGATTTCACAAGATTTTATCAGGCACTGGCTGTTTTAGGCTGTGTCTTTTTAATGGGTGTACTTTCTACATTTATTTATACACGAATGATGGTATACATCGGTCAGGGAGTGTTAAAGCGTGTGCGTGACGATATGTTTGAGCATATGCAGACACTGCCAATCCGCTACTTTGACCAGAATACCAACGGTTCTGTCATGAGCCTTTATACGAACGATACGGATACCCTGCGCCAGATGATCAGCCAGTCGATTCCGCAGGCGCTGATGTCCTTTTTACAATTATTGTAACGTTTATTGCCATGCTGGTGTTAAGCCTCTGCTGACATTGCTTGCAGTTGCCGTTATCGGCATCTTAATTCTTGTAACAAAAGCTATCGGCGGAAACAGCGGTAAATACTTCGTGCGCCAGCAGGTAGCACTTGCCGACGTTACCGGATTTGTCGAAGAACGCATGAACGGTCAGCGTGTGGTAAAGGTTTTCAACCACGAAAGAAAGTCCGAAGAAGAATTTGACGCATTAAACGAAGCTTTATTTGAAAGCGCCGCAAATGCCAATAAGTACGCCAATATCATGGGACCTGTTATCGGTAACATCGGTAATCTCCAGTTCGTATTAACCGCAGTTTTAGGCGGTACGCTCTCCGTTATGGGTGTCGGCGGCATTACACTGGGTGTTATGGCTTCTTATTTACAGTTTACAAAAAGCTTTACACAGCCTTTCATGCAGGTCGCACAGCAGTTTAACTCTATCGTTATGGCGCTTGCCGGTGCAGAACGTATTTTTGCGCTGATTGATGAAACTCCGGAAGCGGATGAAGGAACGGTTACACTTGTCAATGCCACAAAGGACGACAACGGCATTCTTCATGAATGTAAGGAAAGAACCGGTATCTGGGCATGGAAGCAGACGGCTTCTGACGGCACGGCTTCTTATACCGAATTAACAGGGGATGTCCGTTTTAAGGATGTGACCTTCGGTTACAACCCGGATAAGATTATTTTAAAGGATATCAGTCTTTTTGCAAAACCGGGTCAGAAGCTTGCCTTTGTAGGTTCTACCGGTGCCGGAAAAAACAACGATTACCAACCTGATTAACCGTTTTTACGATATTCAGAACGGTGAAATCCGCTATGACGGCATTGATATTACAAAGATTAAAAAAGATGACTTACGCCGTTCACTCGGTATTGTTCTTCAGGATACGCACCTCTTTACCGGTACGATTAAGGACAATATCCGCTACGGTAATCTTGATGCAACCGATGAACAGATTTACAATGCGGCAAAGCTGGCTCACGCAGACCAGTTTATCAATATGCTTCCGCACGGCTATGATACGCTGTTAAGCGGTGACGGCAAGAATTGTCACAGGGACAGCGCCAGCTCATTTCCATTGCCCGCGCCGCTGTTGCCGACCCGCCGGTTTTAATTCTGGACGAAGCAACTTCAAGTATTGATACACGTACCGAAAGTATCGTACAGAAGGGTATGGATAACTTAATGAAGGGACGTACCGTATTTGTTATTGCGCACCGCCTTTCTACTATCCGCAACAGTAACGCAATTATCGTATTAGACCACGGTCAGATTATTGAGCGCGGCGACCACGAAGATTTGATTGCACAAAAGGGAACGTACTATCAGCTGTATACAGGAAAGCTGGAGTTATCATAAATTACCAATCCAAAATCCAATCCATGCAAAAATACCCGGACACGCTCTTTACAGACGTGTCCGGCTTTTTTTCTCTACCCACTCGTCTGCTTTTTCAACCAGCAGTGTCAGGTAGCGGAATAAGGATTCTGCCGCAAATCCGAATACGATTAATAACAGCATACAGATTGCCGACAACTGGCTCATTGCAAACAGGTGATTCAGCATAATACCGCAAAACAGCAGTCCTGCGATATTGCCAAATAATATGGCATATTTCATCTTGTTAAACGGTTCACTGATTTTAATTAAAATCATAAATCCGACAACTGCCAGTAACAGTGTCGCCGCTGTCGCAATATCCGCTGACGGCAGTGAAAAAACATCGCCGCATATCACCAGCGCACCAACCACAAAGACATCGGTCAGTCCGGCTGGCAGTGCTTTTAACAAAACTTTTTTGATAAATTTCCCTTTGATTCGTTCCTTGTTTGGCTCTAATGCCAGCAAAAATCCCGGAATACCGATTGTAAACATACTAATCAATGAAATGTGTGCCGGTTCCAACGGATATGTAATCATAAATACCGCCGAAAATACCGACATCAGCAGGGAGAAGATGTTTTTTACCAAAAACAGGCTTGCCGAGCGTTCCACATTATTGACGACACGTCTGCCCTCCCAGACAACCGAAGGCATATGTGCAAAATCCGAATCCAGCAGGACAACCTGCGCCCGCCTGCGAAGCCGCTTCACTGCCCGATGCCATTGCTACACTGCAATCCGCATCTTTCATGGCAAGAATATCATTGACACCGTCACCCGTCATTGCAACTGTGTGTTTATCTTTCTGGAGTGCCTGCACCAACTGCTGTTTCTGCTTTGGTGTTACCCTGCCAAAAACCGTATACTCTCTGACCGCTTCTTCAATTTTAAATTGTGAATCTAACCGCGTGGCATCAATATAATTTTGCGCCCCCTCAATGCCTGCCTGCTTTGCAATCTCCGAAACCGTTTCCGGGTTATCTCCTGAAATGACTTTAATCTGTACACCCTGTGCTTTAAAATACGCAAATGTTTCCTTTGCGTTGGCACGGATTGGATTGGACAGCACAATAAAGCCCAATGGTGTCACTTCTTCCGTCAATCCGTTTTTCAAATCCCTGCCTGCATAGCGGGCAAATATCAGCACACGGTATCCTTTCTTTGTATAAGGAAGCAGTTCCTGTTCTACCTCGGAAAAATGGGACTGCATGACAAATTCAGGCGCCCCCAGTACATAAGCACCGTCGTTAAATACAACACCGCTGTACTTTACAGCCGATGAAAACGGAAAGACTTCCACTACCTGTCTGTTTTCTGTATCTGTATTTTTATGATTGACAGCATTGTCATTTTTTCCAATATTCTGCGCCATATATGCTTTTAATGCCTGCATGGTCGCATTGTTATCCTTTGATGCCCGGACATAGTCTTCCAACAAGGCTTCCAGCTCTGTTTCATGAAACCGCGTGGACTGTTCTGCTTCATCAAACCGGCTATATTGTCCCGCTGTATGCTCATTTTCCCCTGAAAATGCGTGAATCTCTTTGACACACATGGACGGCTCTGTAATTGTTCCCGTCTTATCCACACACAGCACGTCTACTCTTGCAAGTGTTTCAATACTTTTCATATCATGCAGTAACACTTTGTTTTTTGCAAGCCGCATGGTACTTAATGCCAACGCAATTGTCGTCAGCAGATACAGTCCCTCCGGTATCATGCCAATGATTGCAGCAACGGTTGACGTGACACCTTTTTGCAAGGTTGTGTGATTGATATAAAAACTCTGGTAAAATAAAATAATGCTAATCGGAATAATTATAATACCAACCCATTTGACAATCTGGTTAATCGAGCGCACCATTCTGACTGCTCTCCACTACCCATGGATTTTGCCTGTGTCGCAAGTCTTGAAATATACGAATCCTTTCCCACTTTATCAAGCCGTGCGTAACATTCTCCCGCAACCACAAAACTGCCGGATAACAGCGGCATGCCTGCCTTTTTTTCAACTTCATCGGCTTCGCCTGTCAGAAGCGATTCATTGACCTGCACATTTCCCTCAAGCACTGTCGCATCGGCACAAATCTGATCGCCCGCGCGCAGTACCACAATATCGTCTTTTACCAGTTCTTCCGATAAAATCTGCTTTTGCATGCCTTCTCTTAATACGGTTGCATGCGGCGCGTTTAACAGATTCATTTTATCCAGAATCTTCTTTGCACGCAGTTCCTGTACAATGCCAATCAGCGTATTTCCGATAACAATCGGCAGAAATGTCAGATTCCGGTATGATTTTACGCATAGCAGCAATATTGAAATAATTAAAAATATTAAATTAAAATATGTAAATGCATTGGAAAAAATTATTTCTTTGATAGATTTATCCGTCGTCGTATCGGCACGGTTATCCAGTCCCTGTTCTACCCTGAGTTCCACTTCCTGTTCGGTCAGACCTTTAAGTTCTTTTACCGGCTCATTTGTTTTATCCCTCATTTTATCCCCCATGTCGTCACCTCGTTATTTATCACATATTTTTATTATAATCCGCCGCTTTCTCTGTTGGTATCAAAAAAATTTATGAAATTTATTAAAATTGTATGTCAATTCTTACCATTTTACATGTGGTTTTTTCTGGAAATTTTTACAGAAAATGAAAGCTATCCACCTTAAATACGATATGCCGCAAAATATGCCAAAAAAGGGACCGGCACTTCATTTTGTGCCGGTCCCGTAAAATTACATATTATCTTTTAAAATATCGTGGTCACGCAGTAATTTTTCAATGACATTGCCTTTTACAAGCTTTAATAAAGGCTTCTTTAAGGCATTGAGTGGTCCAGGCAGCTGAATTTCAAGCGGAGATTTTCCGTCCATCAGCTTTACGGAGCTGTCAAGCAATTCACGGACATCGTAAACACTGCCCCATACTTCCGGTACGCCACGGTCAACACCGAGCAGTCCGTAAACCGCTTCCATTGCCGTTCTTACAGAATACTCTGTTGTAAATACAGTATCTCTTGGTGTATCCGCAAACTGTCCGAGGAATGCAAAGTTTACACAGCCGTCCGGAATAACGTCCGGTCTGTCTCCCTTGGTTCTTGGCATAAAGAATGCTGTAATATACGGCATCATTGTCGGTACGCAGACTGCACTGTTTTCAGCGAGGTCTTCGATTTCTTCAACCGGCACACCTAAGTGATACAGCCATTCTTCTGTGATTTCCTTACCGGTACACTCTTTCATCGGCTTTTTAACATAATCGCCCGGTACATCGGTAAACAGTCCATATACCCATACGCAGACCTTATCTTTATCCTGGTCCTTAAACTGTCCCTGTCTGTTAATCGTCCAGCTCAACAGCCATTTAGAATCCTGACAGCTTACAATACCGCCTGTTACAACTTTTCCGCTCTTTGGGTCTCTCTTACAAATCTTTGTGATATATGGAATAATCTTATCATCAAGTGTTGTAACCGTTGCAGATTCCCAGTTCGTCTTTGCTACATCTGAACAGAACTTTTCAGGATGTCCGAATGACGGGTCCTGCTTTGCAATATTTTTCCAAAGGCTCCAGCAGCCGCTTGTGCGCACTTCTGCATCACCGTTTGGTGCATGGTTCTGGTCGCCGTAAATCGTTCCCTCCGTACAGCTTCCGTTTGTAACAAATACAAGGTCATTTTCAGTCAGGACAATGCCCTTTTCAACACCTTTTTCCTTACACTCAATCGCCGTTGCAATCTTTTTGCCGTCCTTATGCTCAAAAATAACATTTGTTACTTCTGTATTAAAGCGGAATTCTACGCCCGCATCTTCCAGATATTTCTTCATCGGCAGAATCAGGGATTCATACTGATTGTATTTTGTAAATTTTAAC
>ENA-OQIO01000862-OQIO01000862.1-human-gut-metagenome-genome-assembly--contig:-NODE-862-length-15658-cov-2.356963_pt1 | contig 15658 bp, 17 predicted proteins | sample MGYA00242573_ERZ504737 | MGnify/ENA primary metagenome ERZ504737 (study PRJEB26092, sample SAMD00036203) | human gut metagenome | host: Homo sapiens | study: EMG produced TPA metagenomics assembly of...
ATGCTCAGACGTACGTAGCTGTACATCGATCGATGCTCAGACGTACGTAGCTGTACATCGATCGATGCTCAGACGTACGTACACTTATAACTTCAATATTATCTGTTTTGCCCTCTATTCCTGGTAAAATACAGCAAATACCACGAATAATCATTTTTATCTTAACGCCAGATTGAGAAGCTTCTTTTAATGCATCTATTAACTGTCTATCTGTTAAAGAGTTCATTTTCAAGAAAATGCTTGTTTCTTCTCCAGCTTTAGCTTTTTCAATTTCTTCTTTAATTAAATCTAATAAAGTATTTTTTAGACTAACAGGTGCTACTAATAGATTTTTATATTCTCCATAGAGATTATCAATACCCATATTTTGGAAAAATTCTACAGCATCTTTACCTATATCTTCATTGCTAGTTATCAAGGAAATATCTGTATATAAAGAAGATGTAGAAGCATTATAGTTACCTGTACCTATTTGTGTAAAGTATTTTATGCCTGTTTTATTCTTGTTTCATAACTAAGCAAATTTTGGAATGAACTTTATAGCCTTCCATACCATAAATAACTTTACAGCCAGCATCTTGTAAAAATTCTGCCCAGTTTATATTATTCTCTTCATCAAAACGAGCTCTAAGTTCCATCAAGACAGTTACATCTTTACCCATTTTAGCTGCCATTGATAAATAATTCATCAATTGGGCTCTATGACTTCCTACACGGTATAAAGTAATCTTTATAGCAAATACTTTTTCGTCCGTTACAGCTTCTTTAATGAATTTTAAGAAAATATCAAAGCTTTGATATGGATATTGTAACATTACATCATTATTTGCCACATAATCCATCACACTAGCATTTTCAGGAACACAGCAAATATGAGATGGTTCAAATGGTGGATACATCAAGCTATTTTTCTGTTCTTCATTAAATTTACTACCTAAGCTGAAAATATAAGATTTATTGATAGGAGATTTATAGATAAAAATTTGTTTTGATGTTATTTTAAATTGTTCTGTGGCATATTTCATCATTGTTGAATCTATATTGCTTCTATTTCTAAACGAACAGGTGCAAGTCTTTGTCTTTTCAATAAGACTTCACGTGCATGTTCTAAGAAATCTTCCCCTAAATCTAATCGCTCATCATCTAAGCTAATATCTGCACTTCTAGTAACAGATAAAATTGCTGTATTTTCTACTTCATAGCCATCAAAAATTTTATCAGCATATGTAGCTATGATATCTTCTGTCATCACATAGCGAATTTTAGATTTATTTGGTATATATACGATTTTAGGTAAATTGCTAGGTACTGGAATAATTCCAAAAACCTTTTTCTTTTTGCGTGTTAAAATTATACCTACATATAACGCTTTATTTAATAAATGAGGAAATGGATGTCTTACATTTATAATTTGTGGAGATAAGAATGGGCTAATTTGATTGTCAAAATATGCTTTAACATAAGATTTATCTTTTTGATTTAAAGATTTTACTTTTTTACGTTCGATGCCATATGTTTTAAACTGTTTTTCCACAGTCGCAAAAATTTTATCAGCTTTTTGATTTAATTGTTTTGTAGCTACAAAGATTTTATCTAATTGCTGATTTGGTGTCATAAAGCTTTTATTATCAAAACCATTTGTATCCACAGAAGCCATTTCATATAGACTACCTACGCGTACTCGATAAAACTCATCTAAGTTACTAGCATAAATTGCTATAAATTTTAGTCTTTCATATAGAGGCACATTTTCATCTATAGCTTCTTCTAATACTCTATCATCAAAACGAAGCCATGATAATTCTCTATTTTGTGTATATGATGTATCTATCTTTTTATGCATTCTGTTCTCCCTCTTTAGTTAATACTTGCTTATATAAATATCCTTCACGTACACCTGCACGACTTACATAAATGCTTTGTACGTTAAAATATTTAACAATAGTATTTAAGATTATCATACCTGGCATAATTGTACGCACACGTTCAGGTACGACTTTTAATAATGTTTCTAAAGTTTCACGAGGTACTAATTTTTTATTTTCACGGTTTTCTAGTTTTTTAACCATCCAATTTAAATTTTCAGCAATGACAAAACGATTATTTTTACTTAAATCATAAAAATAACTATTTAATCTATCTACATTACGAATAGTTCCACCTACACCGCAAACATATGGACAATCACCCCATTGGTCTACATCGTAACGAACTATCATTTCTCTTACGCATTCTTCAATTTTTTTGCGTTCTTTTTTTGTTTGGGAATAAATGTTTTACAAATTTTGTATACATGCTTAAAGAACCGATTGGTAAGCTTATAGAATTTTGTATTTGCATATTATTATACATAACTAATTCTGTACTACCGCCACCAATATCTACTAATAAACCACTTTTTAAATCAATAGTTCTAGCTGCACCAACAAAATCATATTCAGCTTCTTGAGCACCACTTAATAAATTAATAGCTAATCCTGTTCTATCTTCAATTTCACTAACTGCTGCTTGACTATTAGAAATATTTCTTAAAGATGCAGTAGACAAAAACATGTAAATTATTTACACCTAAATCTTTAGCTAATAAATTAAAACTATCCAAGATATAGCAAGCTCTATTGATACCGTCTGCTACCATCATACCATCTTGAATAAATGATGCTAATTCTGCCATTTCTTTTTTATTTAAAAGTACTCTTGGTTTACCACCTTCTACTTTATAAATAACAAGACGCATTGTATTTGAGCCAATATCTACAATACCATACATCTAAATCCCTCCTACTCTGTTTTAAGTATAATATTTTTTTATGCTAAATTCTATATATCCCCTCGTTTTTCCTTCACTATTTTACAAAAATATTACAAAATACAATCTTTTTACTAAAATAGACAAAAATAATAGCATTCTTCGTTTCACAACTTAGAATGTGTATTTATAAATTTTATTTATTATCTACTTCAATAATAGATTAATTTTGCCTTTAATAATATTATAGTATAAAAATAAGAAAATTAAATATGAGAAATGTTAAATATTTGTAAAATTTTCTAAGCTTCTACTTCTATATTCTGCTTAAATAATTTAATTTGCTCATTTCTTATCCAATCACCAATCGCTTTGCCTTTCAAATTTGCTGGACAATTCTTCATAGATACACTATGATTTTTTGGAGATAACTATGATAATCTGCTAAATAATAGGGTAATGATTTACTATCTGCCAAAATCACACAATTAAAGCCAGCAAAGCCTAAAGGATTTTTCTCTACAATCAATAAAAAATCGACAATTTTTCCTACTTTTCCTAGTCTAGCTGCTCGCATATGTTCTTTGATGACAAATAATCCACCTTGCAGCCACTTTTTAGGAAGCGTCATGCGTTTATTCCATGCTTTTAATACGGCTAAACCTTTTTCTTCATGTCCATAATGATGAGGTAACATTTCTTTTGGCGTTACACCTTTGCCCAAATCATGCACAAGACCTGCAAAACGCACTGCGACATCATCAGTCATACCAGCAACTAAATCCACAATCTCCATAGTATGCTCAAACGCATCACCTTCTGGGTGAAATGCTACAGGTTGAGTTTTCCCTATCAAGGCATAGATTTCTGGAAATAAGATTTCCAATAAATCCGCTTTCACTAAACTGCGGAAAAATACTGAAGGTTTCTTTGTTTTTAATGCACGTTGCAATTCATTAAAAATGCGTTCTTGTGGCTCTGATTTTATTTCCTCTTTACATGCTCGCATCAAATTTACAGTATCTTCATTGATTTTAAAATTCAATTCACAAGCCTGACGCGCAGCTCGAAGCGCTCTTACAGGGTCCTCTTTAAAATGATGTGATACTGCTTTGATACATTTTTTTTCAATATCTTCTCGTCCTTTATATGGGTCAATTATTTTTCCATCACGTACGCGGTAAGCTATGCTATTCATAGTCGTATCTCTACGATATAAATCTTCTTCAATCGTTACTTTTTCATCATAATCTACAATAAAGCCTGTATAACCTATACCTGTTTTTCTTTCCTTACGAGCAAAAGCTACTTCACATTCTTTGTCTTCAATTTTTACTAAATACACAGGAAAAGATTTTCCTACTTTTGCCTTTGGAAAATTTTGTTTAAAATCTTCTTCTTTTACATGACAAATGACAAAATCTTTATCTTTAGGAATAACACCTCGTATTTTATCACGTACCCAACCACCTACAATATATAAAGTGCCACCTAAATCATCTATCTTCTGTGAAAATTCCATTTCATTCATAATTTTAAATCACCTACTTATAAAAAACCCAGTTAGATATAATATCTACTGGGTTTTATTTTAATTTATTCTATTACCATAGCACCTTTATTATCAATATCTAATACTAAGTATTTAGAGCTAATATTATGTTTTGCAAAAGCCTCAACCATTGCTTTACCGATTTCTTCACCATTTTCTATCGTATAAGCAATAAGTGTTGGACCTGCTCCACTTATAGTTGTACCAAGTGCACCTTTAGAATTTGCTGCTGCAAATACATCATACATACCAGGAATTAAATCTGCTCTATATGGTTGATGTAATTTATCTGCAAAAGCACCTTTTAAAGCTTCTATTTTTCCTTGACAAATAGCTGCAATAATCATAGCTGTATGACCAATGTTAAAAATAGCATCTTTTAATGGCACTTCTTGTTTTAAAGCTGCTCTAGCTTTTTTAGTTGGTAAATAAAAGTCAGGTATAGCCACTACCATTTTTAAATCAAAATTTGGCATAAAAGATACATATTCTAATTTATAATCAGTTTTTGTGCTGACTGTTATTCCACCAAATAAAGCAGGTGCTACATTATCAGGGTGTCCTTCAATCTCAGTAGCTAACTCAAATATATCCTGTATAGAAAATCTATTATTCAAAAATACATTAGCTGCAAATAATCCCGCTACTATAGCAGTTGCACTACTGCCAAGACCACGTGATAGAGGCACATTATTTGTCATTTTTATATGTGCCCCTTGATATTTTTTCTCCAAGTGAGCTTTAACTAATAACTTTTCTATAGAGCACCATACCATATTTCTTTCATCACATGGTATATTTGTTGCTCCATCTCCATAAATTTCTATACATAAATTTTTTTCTTCTAAGAGTTTTAATTCCAATTCATTATAAATACTACAGGCAATACCCATAACATCAAAACCAGGGCCACAATTTGCTGTAGTTCCTGGAACTCTTACCTTGACAAAATCACTCATAATTAAGCCTCCTGAGACATTACTACTCGGATAATATTAGAAATTTCATGTACTACATCTAAATTATTTAAACGAACTTTGAGGTCTTCAATTTGATTATTATTTACATTATGAGTAATTGCTACTATTTCAGAAAATTCCCCTACTCTGCGTTTTTGAATTACAGAATATAAACTTACATTGCTTTCACCAAAAGCTGTAGCAATCGCACCTAATACACCAGGTTTATCTTCAACTAATAAGCGAATATAATATCCTGATAAAACTTTATCTGGTGGGCATAATTTCTTTTCTTCATAACAAGTACAACGTATTTTACCAAAACGGTCTTTACCCATATCACGTGCTACATCAATAATATCTGCTAAAACGGCTGAAGCAGTTGGTCTTTCACCTGCTCCTTTACCATAAAACATAGTATCGCCAACAGCGTTACCATGAATAAATATAGCATTAAACACATTGCGAACAGAAGCCAATGGATGATCCTTATCAATAAATGTCGGATGAACGCGAACATCTATACCATCTTCTGTATGTTTAGCTATAGCCAATAATTTTATAATATAGCCTAATTCTTTAGCGTAAGTTATATCTTCTGGTGTAATATTAGTAATACCTTCTACTTTTACATCTTCTAAACTTACGCGTGTATTAAATGCAATAGAAGATAAAATTGCTGCTTTTCTAGCGGCATCTAAACCAGCGACATCTGCTGTAGGATCTGCTTCTGCATAGCCTTTAGCTTGAGCTCTTGCTAATGCAGTATCATAATCCATACCTTGCTCTGTCATCTTAGTTAACATGTAATTAGTTGTACCATTTACAATACCAATTAATTCTGTGATTTTATTCGCAGTTAAACATTGTTTTAATGGAGTGATAATCGGTATGCCACCTGCTACACTTGCTTCAAACATAAAATCTACATCATGTTTTTCCGCCGCATCAAACATATCTTTACCAAACTGTGCTAAAACATCTTTATTTGCTGTAACTACATGTTTGCCATTTTCCATAGCTTTTAACATATATTCACGTGCTGGATGTATACCACCTAATAATTCTACAACAATATCAATACTTTCATCATTTAAGATATCATCAATATTATCTGTAAAAACAACATCTCCATTAAAATCACGTTTTTTGTTTAAATTGCGAACTAAAACTTTGCTCACTTCGATATCATTGCCAATTTTTGCTCTGATATATGATAATTTTCTTGTAAAACTTTTAAAACACCTGTACCTACTGTGCCACAACCTAATAAACCTAATTTTATCTTCTTTGCCATAAATATCCCTCTCTCAAGACTAGACTTTTAAACTTGACCAATAACCTCTAAACGTCTTACGCCGTTCACAAGACGCAATTTATCGAGCAATGCTTCAAGGTCAATATTCATATTTTTAGTTTCAATAGAAATTGTTGCTACTGCTACTCCTTGAAGAGGAATACCTTGGTTAATAGTCAATACGTTTCCTTTATCTTCAGAAATCATATTTAACACATTAGAAAGTACTCCCTGTTTATTATCAAGAACAAAAGAAACAGAAACAATTTTATTGATACTTGCTTCATAAAATGGTAAAACAAAGTCTTTATATTTATAATAAGCACTACGGCTTAAACCCATTTTAGAAACGGCATCATTTATGGTCATATTATCATGACGACGTAACATTTCTTTTACCTTGATTGTTTTTTTGATTGCAGAAGGTAAAATATCTTCTTTTACTAAATAGTATCCTGAATCTTTTTTTGTCATTATTAAATCCTCCGTACTTTTACAATGGATAATATTCTTTTTATAGCAGACATTATATCATTTTATCGCCATAATAGCAAAGGGTATTATTAAGTTTTAGATAAATTATCTATGACCTGCTTTTATTTTATTTTCATTTCCATTTAAAAGACGTACTATATTTGTTTTGTGGCGGTAAATAACAAATATAGCTGCTACTATACCGAAAATGACAAACTCCATAGGCATATCAAAAGCATAGGCTAAGATTGGTACAAACGCTGCTGCAACGATTGAAGCAAGTGATACATATTTACTAATCATTACAATTATAAGCCAAATAAAAAAGACACAAACAGATACTTTTGGCATCAACATAATCAATACACCAAGTCCTGTTGCTACACCTTTTCCACCTTTTAATTTTAAAAATATGGAGGCAGAATGACCTACTATTGCTAATATACCACCTAAAATCATAGCTATAGAGCTACCAACTAAAGTCATACCTAGATACACGCCTAATAAGCCTTTTATTAAATCAGCTAAAAATATGACAAATCCAGGAAATTTTCCTAAAGTACGCCAAGCATTAGTAGCACCAATATTTTTACTACCATGTTCACGTAAATCTACATGCCAAATTCCTTTTCCTAAAACCAACCACTTGGAATAGAACCAATGACATAACTACAGATTATCACTATAAGAAAATTAAATTCCATTATTCATCATCTTCCTCTTTTCTTCCACGAACTACTAATTTAAGAGGAGTTCCTTCAAAACCAAAACTTTCTCTTAGTTTGTTTTCTAAGAAACGCAAATAGGAAAAATGCATCAATCTGGGTCATTAACAAATACCAAGAATTTTGGTGGTTTAATATCGGCTTGAGTCATAAAGTAAATTTTTAATTGTTTACCTTTATGAGATGGTGGTGGATTGATAGAAACAGCGTCCATTACTAATTGATTTAATACGCTTGTCTGTACACGCATAGCTTGTTGTTCAGCTACATATTTTACAAGGTCAACTACACGATGTACACGCTGTTTTGTAAGTGCAGAAGTGTATAAAACTGGTGCATATTGTAAAAATCCAAGTTCATCACGAATATCTTCAGTAAAACGCAAAGAAGTTTTATCATCTTTTTCAATTAAATCCCATTTATTAACAACAATGATACAACCTTTACCAGATTCATGAGCATAACCTGCAATTTTTTTGTCTTGTTCTGTTACACCTTCTGGTGCAGAAATTACCATTAAAACTACATCTGCTCTATCTACAGCACGAAGAGAACGCATTACGCTATAACGCTCAATAGGCATATCAATTTTACCTTTACGTCTCATACCAGCAGTATCAATCAAAGTAAAATGTGTATTGCCATCATCAAATTTTGTATCAATGGCATCACGAGTAGTTCCTGCTACATCACTTACGATTACACGTTCTTGACCTAATAGAGCATTTACTAAAGAAGATTTACCTACATTTGGTCTACCGATAACGGCAATGCGAATTTCATCATGTTCGATATCATCTTCTAAATCTTTAGGGAAATTAGCTACTATTTCATCTAATAAATCGCCTACATTCAAAGCATTTGCAGCAGAAATACCGATTGGTTCGCCAAGTCCTAAATTATAAAATTCATATACATCTAAATGCTGTTTTGGACTGTCAATTTTATTTACAGCGACAATAACAGGTTTTCTTGTATTTCTTAAGATATGACCTATTTCTTCATCATCATGAGTCATTCCTGTACGACCATCAACCATAAATACAATTACATCAGCTTCTTCAATTGCTAAACGTGCTTGTTGACGCATGGAAGCTAAAATTTTACCTTCCCCGTCATTTTCAAGTTCAATCCCGCCAGTATCAATCATTGTGAATTGATGATTTAACCATTCAGCGTCCATATAAATTCTATCTCTAGTAACACCTGGAAAATCTTCAACAATGGATACTCTCTTTTTACCTATTTGATTAAAAAACGTAGATTTACCTACATTAGGGCGTCCTACAATAGCTACTATTGGTTTACTCAAATTCTTCACCTCATCAATAATATTATTTTGCAAAACTCATTTATTATATACCGTCATCATTATTTTGTATAGCTAGCATTTGATTGCCATGTATAAATAGCTTTGCTTCGTTCACATTTTATGTTATGCCAATCAGCCAACAAATTCTTTAACATGATGGCATCGCTGGCAACTTTGACTTCTTCATCAGGAAAAGCTTTTTTAATATCCTCTAAAGTATAATCATCTAAGAAAATATCTTCACCTTCACGAAGTGCACAGCTTGGAATAATAATACCATCTCTATTAGCTTTATTCTGCTTTAGATTTTTTATGATATCCTGACCTGTCAATAATCCTGTAACAGTTACTTCATGACCAAAAAATTCATTTTCTAAAGCTAATACATTAGCATTTTAAATTATCTATATTCAATTCATCAACTAAATTTTTAATCACTTTTCCTGCTGATTTTCCACAGATAATATCTAAATTTAAAGGTTTTTGATAATTATTTGGATTAATCTTTGTCTCTTTCCATTGTTCAATGAAATTACGTGTAAGACCTATACCATTATCAAGCTGTGGAAAACCATCATATTCTTCAGCTTTTGGCAATGGTTCACCAGCCAACAGATAAAATTCATCACTTAAATAAATAAAATTCTTACCTGTTTGTTTGCGCATTTTTTCTTGCCAATAGCGTACTTGCTCGATGACTTTTGTAGCACCTTGTGCATCAAATGTTTTAAGTGGATAACAATTTTCTCTAAATTTAGTAAGACCTACTGGCACAATACCTAAAGTTTTTGCATATGGCTGCATACTGATGATATCTTGAATTGTTCTATCTAATTCCGCGCCATCATTTAATCCTGGGCATAATACCACTTGTGTATGATATTCCACATCAGCCTCATTTAATTTAGCCAATTGTTCCATGATTAATTCACCACGTTTTGTTCTGAGCATTTCTCCACGAAGTTTTGGATTAGTTGTATGCACAGAAATATATAATGGTGATAAATGTAATCTGTGTATTCTCTCTAAATCACGAGGTCCCATATTCGTCATAGTAACAAAATTCCCATAAAGGAAAGATAAACGATAATCGTCATCTTTTATATACAAGGAATCACGCATGTTAGGAGCTACTTGATCCACAAAACAAAAATAACAATTATTAGCACATTGCGAATTTTACCAAATACAGCTGATTCAAATTCTGCCCCAAGCTCTTCATCTATATCTTTTTCAAAAGCAATTATTTCTTGCTCTCCATTTTCATGTTCTATTAACATTTCAATTTCTTCATCTGCTAAAGCAAAACTTAAATCAATAATATCTGTCAATTCTTGTTCATTTATAGATATTATTTTATCACCAGGTACTAATTCTAATTCTTCAGCTAAACTTCCTTGATGTATAGCTGATATGATACCGCCTTTAGCCAATCAAATCACCTCTTTTATCTTATTTTTATGTTAATTATACAATTTATCAAGTCAGAAAAAAAGAGTGATGATTTCCACCACTCTTTTTGCATTAAATATTAAATAATTATTCGTTTACTTCGTCGCCGATTGTAACAGCTGTGTTATCTTGTTTTGCTAAGAAATCTTGATATTCAGCTTTTTCAGCGTCTTGTTGCACTTTTGTAATGCTAAGAGCAACTTTTTTTATTATCCATATCTACATGAATAACTTTTACAGTAACTTCATCGCCAACACTTACAGCTTCAGAAGCTTTTGTAATGTGTTTTGGAGAAAGTTCACGCATACGAATTAAACCATCAAAACCAGGTTCAATTTCCATAAATGCACCAAAATCTGTTAATTTTACGATTTTGCCTTTTACATAAGAACCTACTGGATATTTTTCTGCTTTATCGAACCAAGGATCACGAACAGTATCTTTAATGCTTAAAGAAATACGTTTTGTTTCTGGGTCAAAAGCTTTTACTAAAACTTCTACTTCTTGACCAACGGATAATACGTCTGCTGGATTTTTGATATGATCCCAAGAAAGATCAGAGATATGTGCAAGTCCATCAACACCACCGATATCAATAAATGCACCATAATCTACTAAACGTTTTACAACACCTGCACGTTTTTCACCTTCAACAATGCTTGCTAAAGCTTCTTCACGTTTTTGTTCACGTTGTGCTTCAAGAACGCTACGACGAGAAAGAACGAGGCGTTGTTTTTTAGGGTCTGCTTCCATAATTTCAACTTCAACTTTTTGACCTACAAATTCATTTAAATCTTTGACAAAATGAAGTGCAATCTGAGAAGCAGGAATAAATCCACGAAGACCAAAAGCAGTAGTGAGTAAACCACCTTTTACAACCTGAAGAATTTCTACTTCAATGATTTGTTTTTCTTCTTTAACTTTTTCTACTTTTTCCCATGCAACTAAACGGTCTGCACGAGTTTTGGAAAGAATTAATCCATTTTCTCCGCCTAAAGCAACTACATATACATTAATTTTGTCGCCAACTTTAACTACATCTGTAGCAGCTTCTGGTTCTGGATAAGCCAATTCTTTTTTTGCGATAGGAATTTCTGTTTTATAACCGATATCAACATACGCTTCATCACGGTTAACTAAAACCACAGTACCTTCTATAACTTCATGTGGATTAAATTCCTTCATAGATTCTTCTGCTAATAAGCTTGCCATGTCTTGCACTTTTCATATACCTCCTTGATAATCCAGTCAGGTGTAGATGCACCTGCTGTAATACCAATTTTTTTAATATTATTGAACCAATCATCATGTAATTCATCAACCGTTTCTATATGATGTGTTACACAATGCTCGGTGCATAATTGCGCTAATCGAGTTGTATTAGCACTATTGCGACCACCAACAACAATCATCATATCTACTTCTTTAGATAATTTTATCGCAGCAGACTGACGTTTATCTGTGGCTGTGCAAATTGTTCTTAAAATCCTGATATCATAAGATTTAGTTAATAAAATATTAACAATCTCACTAAAGGCTTTTGCTGAAAATGTTGTTTGCGCTACAATACCCAATTTAGATACAAAAGCTATATTTTCAGCTTCTTCTTGTGAACCAATAACTAATGAATTTTTACCAGCCCACTCTTTAATACTTTTTACCTCAGGATGATTTTTTTCGCCTATAATAATAACTTTGAAGCCTTCATCAGCTAGCGTTTTGGCTGACATTTGAGCTTTCTTAACATGTGGACAAGTAGCATCTGCAAGCTCTAGCCCTTTTGCTTTTATCGCATCATATATGCTTGGACCTACACCATGAGAGCGAATTATTATTTTCCCATTCTCCATTTCATCAACTGATTCTACTATTCCGATACCTTCATCAGCTAATGATTTTACCATTTGCGGATTATGAATTATTGGTCCTAAAGTGCAAACTTTTTTTGATAAATCAATATTATCTTTAGCAGTTTTTATTGCTCTTTTTACGCCATAACAAAATCCATAATCGTCAGCTAAAATTACTTCCAAAATTTATCACCATCAAAAATTATATTACTAAGCTTACCATATAGTATACCATACTATGCTATCTTTATTCTACTTTATTTTTAGCATTGACGCAATTTCTTGCATTATTTTTTCAGTAAATTCTTGTAAATTTTTCTTTTATCCACTTTTTTCTGCTTCAAAAGTCATAGGTTTTCCATAAATTAAAGTTATTTTTCTAAACGGTCTTAATTTAAATGTTCCTTGTATTGCTACAGGAATAACTGTTGCTTTTGATTTTGCGGCAATAAGTGCTACCCCTGGTGCACCCTTGTGTAATTTTCCACTTTACTTCTAGTACCTTCAGGAAACATACATATACACTCTTTTGCTTCTAACATCTGCAATGCTGTCTTTATTGCAGCTCTATCTGAAGCACCTCTTTTACAGGAAAAGTATGCACATTTTCTAAAATATTTTTCAATATCGGCACTTTAAACAACTCTTCTTTAGCCATATAAGCCAAATGACGAGGTATGAATGTTCCTACTAGTGGAGGATCCCAGTTGCTTAAATGATTAGCAGCTAAAATTACAGCTCCTTCTTTAGGTATATTTTCTTTTCCTTTGACTGTTGTAGGAAAAATAACAGAATAAACAAATGTAAATATTATTCTAAGTAATCCATATAACATAATTAAAAATCCTCAAATTATAAATTCACAAAAATAGCCTTAAGCATTAGCTAGTCTTATAATTTCTTGTAAAACTTCATCAATAGTCATTTTTGTTGTATCTAATAAAATAGCATCGTCTGCTTTTTTCAATGGAGAAACTTCTCTTTGCATATCAGCTTCATCTCTAGCTATAATATCTTTTTTTATTTCTTCTACATCTACATCATAGCCTTTTTCTCTCATTTCTTTAGCTCTGCGATTTGCTCTTTCATCAGCAGAAGCTGTCAAATAAATTTTTAAATCAGCATTAGGAAGTACACATGTTCCAATATCTCTACCATCCATCAATACAGAACCATCTTGTGCCATTTTACGTTGAAGCTCTACCATTTTTTGACGAACTTCACTAATTGCTGCTACTTGTGATACTAAAGCTGTTACTTCTGGTGTTCTAATCGCTGTACTTACATCTTGTTCATTTACAAAAATGAGCATATTTCCATTATCATCATACGCCAATCGTATATTAATATCTTCAATTACAGATAAAACTTGTGCTGTATTTACAGGCACTTGATATTTTTGCAATACAAGCCAAGCCACACCTCTATACATCGCACCAGTATCAATATAAATATAATTTAATTTTTTAGCTGCCATTTTCGCTATAGTAGATTTGCCTGCTCCCGCTGGACCATCAATAGCAATTACAGATTTCTTCATCATTCTCACCTATATAAAATTTGTAAATTATTCAAAACGAGTCAATATATCATAAAAAGTTGGATAGGAAATATTTACACATTCACTATTTTCAATTTCAATACCTGCACCACTAGCTCCTAATATTGCAAGTGCCATGGCAATTCTATGATCATTATGAGAATTACATACAGTTTTTTGTAAATTATTTCTTTGACCGCCAGTGATAATTAAACCATCTTGAGTTCCTTTTATACATGGACAAACTTTGTTAAATTCATCTGTGATAACTTGCAATCTATCTGTTTCTTTTACACGTAATTCACCAGCACCTGTAATAATAGTTTCACCTTCTGCAAACATACTAGCTACAGTGATAATAGGAATTTCATCAATAAGTCTAGGCATGATATCTGCACCAAAGCTTGTACCATGTAATTTAGCATAACGCACACGAATATCAGCAATAGGTTCTACTTCATCGCGAACATTTAAAAGTTCAATATTAGCTCCCATAGCTTTTAATACATCAATAATTCCTGTACGTGTTTCATTTATACCTACATCTTTTAAAATAATATCGCTATCTTCGATAATTGAACCAACTACAAGCCAAAAAGCAGCTGAAGAAATATCACCTGGTACATGAATTTCTTTTGGAGCTGTCATTTTTTCCACTTTACTAATTGTTATGCTTGTGCCAGATTTTTCTAATTTTACGCCAAAACCTTCAAGCATACGTTCTGTATGATCTCTAGAAGTATATGGCTCAGTTACTGTAGTTTTGCCTTCAGCATTCATGCCAGCGAGTAAAATAGCAGATTTCACCTGCGCACTAGCCATTGGCATTTGATAATCAATACCTTGTAAACTTTCTTTTGCAGGAATTACAGTTATAGGCAATAATTTATTTTCTTTTCTTCCTACAATATTAGCCCCCATTTGGCTCAATGGGTTAATTACCCTTCCCATAGGACGACGACTAAGTGAAGCATCACCTGTAAAAGTAGTTAAAAATTTTTGACCTGCCAATATTCCCATCATTAAACGAAGTGTTGTGCCTGAATTTTCAGCATCAATTATACTTTGCGGTTCTTGAAGTCCATGAAAACCATTACCTTTTACAATCAAAGTATTTTCATCTAATTCTTTAACTTTTACACCTAAAGCTCTCATACAATTAACAGTAGACATACAATCTGCTGCATGTAAAAAATTAGTGATTTTTACTTCACTATCACAAAGACCAGCAAACATTACACTGCGATGTGATACTGATTTATCTCCAGGTATTAAAATTTCTCCTTTTAATCCTGTTTTTATCGGTTGAATTTCTTTTAAAGCCCCCATAACTTCAAACCTTTCTTTAACAAATTTAATTATTTTAAGCATAATTATAACACTATAGCACGATAATTGTAAAAATTTTTATATTTACATCTTTATTACTAAAATTTATTACTTAGATAAAATATTTATCATAAAAATTTTAAAATCTATAGTTAAATTTATGCTTTTAATCATTAAATTTTTCTCATACATTTTTTATATAATCTAAATAATCAATGCCTGCATAAATTACTTTATTATCTCTTATAACAAAACCAACTTCTGTACCCCAATCGCCTTCACCTTCGACAGCATAAGCTATTTCATCATCATCATTTATCATATCCACATATAAAGCCTCAAACCAACAATAATTCAAGATTTCACGAACATCATTTATCTTTGGTAATGTAAATTCATCTTTTACATTTTCCCAAAG
>ENA-OQIO01000863-OQIO01000863.1-human-gut-metagenome-genome-assembly--contig:-NODE-863-length-15655-cov-4.625129_pt1 | contig 15655 bp, 24 predicted proteins | sample MGYA00242573_ERZ504737 | MGnify/ENA primary metagenome ERZ504737 (study PRJEB26092, sample SAMD00036203) | human gut metagenome | host: Homo sapiens | study: EMG produced TPA metagenomics assembly of...
CTGCTTTGCGGCAGGCTGCGCAGCCGGAGCCTTTTTGACCGGGCGCAGGGGGGTAGCCTCCGGGGCGCTCACAAAGTGGGGGTCGAATTTGGGCTGGGCGTTGCTGCCGCGGTTGGCCGGCTGCAGGGCATTGCCCTCGCGGCGGGTGCGGCTGTTATTGGAGCGGCGGTTCTCACTGCGGCCGCCGGAAGTGCGCTTCTGGTTTTCCTCCATGGATGTTCCTTCTTTCGGTTCGGTATTCTTGGGGCTGGGCTGTTTTGCAGCCGCTTTTTCCTTCTTGGGGGCAGCGGGCTTTTCGGCCTTGGCTGCCTTTTCTGCTTTGGCAGGCTTCTCTGCCTTCACAGGCTTTTCCGGCTGCTCTGCTTCCGCCTTGGGCTTTTTGCCCGCACCGGGGGCGCAGCCTTGACAGGGGCGGGCACGCCGTCCCAGGGATGGCCGGAGACCACCGGGATCTGGCGGCGGTTCAGCTTTTCGATCCCGGCCAGATATTCCTTTTCCTCCGGGGCGCAGAAGCTGACGGCAGTGCCGTCGGCACCGGCACGGGCCGTGCGGCCAATGCGGTGGACGTAGGTCTCGGGCACCTCGGGCAGGTCGTAGTTGAACACATGGGACAGCTCGCTGATGTCAATGCCGCGGGCGGCGATATCGGTCGCCACCAGCACCCGGGTCTTGCCCGCCTTGAAATCCTCCAGCGCCGTCACACGGGCGGTCTGGCTCTTGTTGCCGTGGATAGCGGCAGCGGGGATGCCCTGCTTGTTCAGGTCTTTTGCGATTTTATCGGCCCCGTGCTTGGTGCGGCTGAACACCAGCGCGTTCACCACCTCAGGCTTCAGGTTTTTGATGAGCCAGGGCAGCAGCAATTTCTTGTTGCCCTTCTCCACAAAATACAGGCTCTGCTGGATGCGGTCCACCGTGCTGGACACCGGGTCCACCTTGACAAAGGCCGGGTCATGCAGGATGCCTGCAGCCAGCTGCTCGATCTCCTTGGGCATGGTGGCGCTGAACATCAGGTTCTGGCGCTGCCCGGGCAGCTTGGCGATCACCTTTTTCACGTCGTGGACAAAGCCCATATCCAGCATCCGGTCGGCTTCGTCCAGAACAAAGATCTCAATGCTGGAGAGGTCCAGCAGCCCCTGCCCCACCAGGTCGTTCAAGCGGCCCGGGCAGGCAATGAGGATGTCCACGCCCTTTTTCAGGCTGCGACCTGCGGAGCCTGACCCACACCGCCAAAGATGACGGTGCTGCGCAGGGTCAGATACTTGCCGTAGGCCTCAAGCTCTCGCCGATCTGCAAAGCCAGCTCCCGGGTAGGAGTCAGGATCAGGGCACGGATGGCACCCTTTTTGCGGGGCGCGCTGGCAGTCAGGCGGTCGAGCATGGGCAGCGCAAAGGCAGCCGTCTTGCCGGTACCCGTCTGGGCGCAGCCATCAAGTCCCTCCCGGCCAGCACCGGCGGAATGGCCGCCGCCTGAATGGGCGAGGGGGATTCATAGCCCGCCTGTGCCACAGCACGCAGCACAGGCGCGGAAAGATTCAGTTCGTTAAATGTCATTCTTCACCTAAAATGTTTCTGCATTCCATATAATAGCGCTTTTCCTCTGCGTGCCCCATGCTGAAGGTCTTGCGGGGCAGCACACCGCCCATAACGATGCCCCTGAACAGATCGCTCTTCTCAAAGGGCGGCATCAGGAAAGCCACACCCCCCTGCCTGCACAGGGCGCGGACAGCGGGCTCATCGTGGACATAATCCACCCGGGCCTCGATGTGGCGGGCCATGAAATACTCAATGAATGCGTCAATGGTGCCCACGGTCAGCGGGGCAACGGGATGTTCAAAGCTGAGCACATTGGCCACATGGGGGCCTGCCAGCGTAAAGGACTGCTGTTTTGCATCGCCGAAGCAGATGCCTGCCGCGTGGGAATCGCTCCACGCGATGAGGGCCAGCAGCACGGCACCGCAGTCCACATTGAAAAGGACACGGTGGATGGGCTCGATCTCAATGGCCGGAGAGTGGACATTGCAGACCTCAGCCAGGCACCAGCGGGCCGGGTGGGTCAGCTGCTGCTCCGGGGTCAGGGTCTTTTTCAGCTCCTCCAGCAGCCTTGGCGGAAGCCAGCGAATGGTTGCCGTCGCCCACGGCCAGCGTCAAGGGCGCACCGCCCTTTGCCTGGGGATACCGGGCATCAAAGGCCTCCTGGCTGCCCAGAGCGTTCAGGGCGCTGTCGATCTGGGCCAGCAGGGCGGGATCTTCCACTGCCCAGCCGGCAATGTGGCCGCCGTTCAGCATCAGGTCGCCCTCGTAGACCTTGCGCAGCTGCTCCTTCTTCTCGCCGATGGGTCGATGAGGGTGCAGCCGGGGTCATCGGCCAGCATCATAATATGAGGCGTTTCCAGCCTTGCCCCCCGGCGCACCGCCATGCGGGGCGGGATGCGGCTTTCCACGGTGTGCTCGCTGGGGCGGATGGCAGGCACCGCACCCTCGGCATAGCTGTATGCCTCCAGGTCGATCCTGCCCACAAGGCCCTGCCGCACCCGGCCGCTCTGCTCGGTGCGCTCCACATAAATGAAGCCGTCCACCGCGCGGGTCAGCACGTTCCGGGTATAATCGTCCATGGCCGCATGGATGGCGCTGATCCTTGCATCCACGTCATCCTCTTCCAGATAGACCTCCGGCAGGATCAGGTTCAGTGTGCTGGGGCCGCCTGCGGCGGCCTGCGCAGCCTTTTCCCAATAGGAGCGGTCACTGGTGAACTGATCGCAGGCCACACAGCCCCACTGCCCCACCGGGATCTGTTCCGACGGCAGCAGGATGTGCGCCGGGGAAAAACAGGATGTTTTGTTCATAATACTTCCCTCCCTCTCACAAAAACGCAGGGATCACTCAAAATAGCTGGCGGCATCGTCCCGGATGACCAGATGCTCCACACCTGCCTCGGTCAGGGAGAGGGTCATCTCCTCCCGGGCCGCTGCATCCAGCGTAGAGGAGGACGGGACCTTCACCAGCAGGTTCTTCACGCCCAGCTGGGCCGCAGGGCTCCCAGCTGGCTGGAGGAGCCGGTCACCTCGGCCAGCGAATAACCGTACCAGAGCGTCACCGTATCTCCGAAGCGGGCCTGCCAGGCGGCGATATCCGCAGTCAGCTGCCCGGCACGGTCCACACCGTTGGTGTTGCCATAGTCCTGCTTGGCGCTGGTGGACGAGGGGAACCGGACATTTTCCAGCAGCACCTGATCAAACCCGGCGGCGTGCACCTCGGCGATCAGATCACCGATATACTGCACGGTCTCCGCGGCGTAGGGGTTCAGCCAGGGGTTGCCTCCGGCGGAAGCCTTGTTGTCCAGCCAAAGGTACTCCTGCCCCTGATACCGGATGGCCAGAGCGCGGTCGGCCCGGGCACCGGCAGGGTCACGGAAGGCATTCAGCGCCGCCACCGGCACCAGCCCCTCCTCCTTGAAGATGGATGCCACACTCGTCAGCTCGACCTGCGTGGGGGCCGCGTTGGCGGCACCCACCGCCGTCTGGGAGGCGTAATACACCTGCCCGGCGGTGTCCTTCAGGGTCAGGATGGCATAGGTCATGCCCTGTGCCTTGAGCTGCCGGGCGGCGGAGCGGATGGCGGCCTCGTCGGTCAGAGTGGTCACATCCACCTCTGCCCACAGGCCCGTCACAATATCAGTGCCCTTGACCTCGGGCTCCGGCTCCTTTTCCGGCACCGAGGAAGCTGCCGGTTCGCTGGCAGCGGTGCTCTGTGCCCCGGAGGATGCACTCTCGCTGACAGCACTGGATGCGGAGAGGTCACGATCCCGCACCACGGTATACCAGGTGTGGGTGGCCCAGTCCAGCACATGGGGCGCAGCCACCCAGGCCGCTGCCAGCACGGCCACCACCAGCACCGCAATGCCGATGCCCTTTTTCAGCCGCATCTCGCGGGTGTAAAAGCTGCGCCGGTAGCGCTTGACCTTCTGGCGTTTGGGATATCTTGCCATAATCAACCACCCTCCTTGGGGTCAACTTACAGGATCACGGAATGGCCGGTAAAGCCGTAGATGGCCAGCGCCAGCACACCGATATAGATCAGGGTGATGGGCAGGCCGCGGAATGCTTCGGGGATGGCCTTGCTGCGCAGGCGGTTGCCCGCCTCGGTCACCAGCATCACAGCCAGCAGATAGCCCAGGCCGCTGCCCAGGCCAAAGCCGATGGACTGCGCCAGCGTAAAGCTCTGGGTACGTTCCACCAGCGCGGTGCCCAGCACGCCGCTGTTCACGGCGGCAATGGGCAGGATGCGGATGAGCAGACCGCTGCGGGGGCCTTTGACCGCCCGCAGGATGGCGTGCTCAAAGATGCAGACCACCGCCACACAGGCCAGGTAGAGCAGCGGGCGGAGCGGGGCACGGTAGGCAGATCCACGATCTGGCTGCCCGCAAAATACGCCAGCGGGGCCACCAGCGTCTGGGTAACACAGAGCAGCAGGGCAAACCACCAGCTGCTGGTGCGCTCGTCGCCCACCAGCTGGATCAGGCGCGACACACCCAGACCGCGGGTAAAGATGGCGTTCTGGGCAAACAGGGCCAGCACGGCGTAGGCAAAGGCCACACCGATGGCATTCATCACAGCACTCACTGATCCTGCACCTCCTTCCGGGGGTGCGCAGCCAGCGTGCCGCGCGCCTCAGTTTTCAGGTATTCCTTGTGTTTGCGGGCCAGCGCGCGCCAGACGGCACACACCACGCCCAGCACGATGAAACCGCCTGCCGGCATGGATGCCATGGGCAGGACAGAGCGGCTGAGCTGGACTCCAAACACACTGCCCAGCGCCAGCCACTCCCGCAGGCAGCCCACGATGAACAGGATGAGCGCGTAGCCCACCGTGATGCGCAGACCCTTGGAGACAGCCTTGTGCATAGATTCCTGCACGCGGCCAAAGCGGTAGGTCAGCAGGGGTTCCACCACCAGCATGGGCAGGTAGATGCCCAGCATCAGCAGGTCGGTGCCGAACACAGCGTTCAGGATGGGATAAGCGGCAAGGTAGACCACCGCCGCACTGCCGCTGTACACCAGCGCCCGGGGCAGCAGCTTTTTCTCCAGCTCTTCCGGGGCGGGCTGCTCGTCCCGCAGGGGGAACAGGCGGCTGACCAGGCAGGCCAACATCCGGGAAGGCGTGAGCAGCAGGGCCACAGCCACGGCCAGCATCAAAGCATTTTTGCCCGTGGTGGCAAGCACCACCAGCGGAGCCAGACCCATGCCCTGCATGACAACGGGGTTGTTTTTGAACACCCGGTCATGGTGGGCAAACTTCTCCGGATCGCGGGTGATCAGTTCTGCAATGGAGCGTTTCATTCAGCGCCCTCCTTTCCGGCCGCAGGGCGGTGCATCAGCTGGTACAGGCGGCTCTCGGTGCGGTCCATCCAGCCGGAAATGCTGTTGACCGTGAGCAGAGCAAAGCAGACACCCGTCTCGTACACGCCGTAATACCGGAAGCCCATGGTGATCGCACCCACCAGCACACCGTACAGGATGCGGCCCAGATGGTGATGGGCGCAGGTGTAGGGCTCGTTGAGCAGGAACACCGCGCTGAACAGCATGGCACCGGTCAGCAGCTCATCCCGCACACACTGCAGGCGCAGGGCGATGTCCACGCCGTTCACACCCACCTGACGGGGGAAGAGGAAGGCGATGAGGCACAGGTGACCACAAAGCTGACAGAAGCGCCCAGACGGACATCCTTTTGCAGCCAGAGGAAAAGCCCGCAGGCCAGAAGGATGAGGGCGGCACCGGTGCCCATGGGGGCGGCGTACTCGCCCAGGCCCAGCGAAATGGCGCTGATGTTCAGGCTGCCGCCGCTGCGCAGGGTATCCGAGATGGTGCTGGACACCGGCACGCCGGTGGCATCCCACAGGGGGATGTTGATATAGGGCTGGGGGTAGCGGAACACCTGCTCCGGCCAGGACACCGCCGCCACGGCGTAACCCACAGCAGCGGGGTTGAAGGGATAGCTGCCGTAGCCGCCGAACACCTCCTTGCCGATGAGGACACCGGCCAGAACCGCCATAATGACCACATACCAGTCCACCGTGGCGGGCATGAGCAGAGCGATGATGAGGCAAAGCTCTCGTTGGAGAAATCCCCGGCCCGATACACGCGGCGGCGCAGCAGGGAGACCAGGCGGTCACACAGATTGCCGGTGAGCAGCGCCGCGCCGCAGAGCAGCAGGGGCCGCAGACCGTACAGGAAGCAGGCCATGCAGAGCAGCGGGATGGTCATAAAGCAGACGTGCAGATAGTACCGCCCCGTCTTTGCAAGCTCCTGCTCCTGCTGCTGGATCAAACGTTCATCCATGGTAAGGCACCTCTCACAGGGCGGCCAGACGGCGCACTGCCGCAGCCGGGTCGCTGCGCCGAACACGGCACTGCCCGCCACCAGAATATCGGCACCTGCCTCCACACACAGGGGGGCGGTGGTGTCGTCCACGCCGCCATCCACTTCCAGCAGGTAGCGGGCGCTCCGCTTTGCCCGCTCTTCCTTGAGCCAGCGCAGCTTTTCCAGCGCCGAGGGCATGAACTTCTGCCCGCCGAAGCCGGGTTCCACGCTCATCACCAGCACCAGATCCAGCTGGTCGAGATACGGGGCCAGCGCCTCCGGATCAGTACCGGGCTTGATGGTCAGGCCCACCTTGCAGCCCAGTGCCTTGACCGCATCGATGGTCTGCTGGATGTCGTCCTCGCACTCGAGGTGGAAGTTGTACAGGCTGGCACCCGCTTGATGAAAGGCTCTGCATACTGCAGCGGGTGGCTGATCATCAGGTGGACATCGTAGAATGCTGCGGGCATCCCCTTGTGCAGGCTTTTCAGCACCGGCACGCCAAAGCTGATGTTGGGCACAAAGTGGCCGTCCATCACGTCATAATGCAGCATCTGCGCACCGGCATCCAGCACCATGCGGCAGTCTGCGCCAAGCTGATTGAAATCAGCCGAAAGGATCGAAGGACTAATGATCGTCATTGTGTTTTATACTCTCCGTTATTTTTCAGAAAGATTACACCATCCGTTCTGCCAGAGCACCTGTTTTGGGGCCGGAATGCAGGGCGGGCATGGTTACTCTTAGTTTACATGAAAACACGCAAAAAATCAAACCCGGAGCCGTGTTTTTCACGGAAAAGTCTCAAACCTGCCCCTGTATCCATCCAAAATCCATTCCAAAACCAAAAACGACCAGACCGCCCCGCCCGTTTCAGGGGGACAGTCTGGCCGCGGATTCAGTTGACAGGCTTCATGCTGGCGGGGTCCTCCACCGGCACAGGCTGACCGGATTCGTCCGGCAGGCGCTTCATGCCGCTGGGGTTGGGGGGCGTGGCGGGCAGGGTGAACACAAACTGGCACCACTCGCCCTGCTGGCTCTCCACACGGATCTGGCCTCCGGAAAGGTTGACCAGCACCTTGCAGATATTCAGGCCAAGACCGGCCCCCCGGGCGTGCAGGCCGCGGGACCTGTCCTCTTTGTAAAAGCGCTGGAACACATAGGGCAGCGACTCGGGGCTGATGCCCTGACCGGAATTCCAGATCGAGATCTCCACCTCGGGGCCCAGCTTCTCCACATGGAACTTGATGGTGCCGCCCGCCGGGGTAAACTTGATGGCATTGTCCAGAATGTTATAAGCCACCTGATGGATGAGGTCGGGGTCCGCGTAGACCAGCACCTTTTCATCCATGGTCAGGCCTTCCAGATCGATCATGCCGTCATTGATGCGCTGCTCCGCCGAAAGGGCCACACCGGTGAGCGTCTCCCAGATGTTGAACATCCGGGCGTTCACCTGATACTCGCCGCTTTCCAGCTTGGAGAGATCGAGCATGTTCTGGATGAGCCGGGCCAGGCGGCCGGTCTCCTCGCTGACCAGCTGCAGGTAGTGGTTCTGCATATCGGGCGGGATGGTGCCGTCCAGAATGCCGTCCACAAAGCCCTTGATGGTGGTCATGGGGGTGCGCAGCTCGTGGGCGATGTTGCCCATGAACTGGCCGCGGGAATTGTCGTTGGACTGGATGTTCTCCGCCATCTGGTTGAAGGTGCGGGCCAGATCCACCACTTCGCCCTCACCTTCCACGCCCTCAACACGGACAGAGAAGTCCCCGCCGCCAAACCGCTGGGCGCATCGGTGATCTTCTGGAGCGGGTCGGTCAGCTTCCGCATCAGAAAGGAGGTCAGCACACTGGCGCAGAGCAGCATGATGCAGGCCGAGAAGAAGAAGTTCGACCAGAACTCCTCCTTGAAATCGGTCAACCGCGCACCGGAGGAGCAGAGGAAGAGATAGCCGCTGTTGTTGCCCTGGGCATCCTGCATGTGCCGCACCGAGACATAGCTCTTCTCGGTCAGCACACCGTCCAGCGTGCTCAGGGTGTGGTAGGGCTGATCCCCGGCAACTTTTTTCATAAGCTCCGGCCCCACAACATCTGTTCCCACCATCTCGGGGTTGGAGGCAATGAGGACTCTGCCTCTTCATCGGTGAAAAACAGGTAAGCCTCGGCGCTCTCGCCGATGATCTCCAGCTTGGTGTTCAGGGCATCCAGCTCGGCCCCCTTGGGCAGAGCCGCCTGCTGCACGATATAATCCGCCGCGCGCTGGGTCACATCCGCCACGCTGTCCAGCGTGTCGTACCGCTCCTGGGCAAAATAGCGGCTGAACAACAGCCACTCGGAGCAGCCCAGCACCGCCGTGCCCAGCACCAGCAGGGTGGCCACCATCGAAAAGAAGGTGACCGAAATACTTTTGCGCATTACTGACGCACCTCGAACTTATAGCCCACGCCCCAGACGGTCTTGAGCTCCCACTTGTCGGAAGCGCCCGCCAGCTTTTCGCGCAGACGCTTGACATGGACATCGATGGTGCGGCTGTCGCCGTAGTACTCAAAGCCCCACACCTCGTCCAGCAGCTGGTCGCGGGTGTAAACACGGTTGGGGTGGGAGCCAGGCAGTTCAGCAGCTCCAGCTCCTTGGGGGGAGCCTCCACCACCTTGCCCTTGACCCGCAGCTCATAGCTGTTCATGTCCAGCCGCAGGTTGTCGAACTCGATCACGCCCTCAGTGCTCTCAGTCTGGGCGGTGGTGGTGGTGCAGCGGCGCAGCACCGCCTTGATGCGGGCCACGACCTCCTTGGTGTCAAAGGCTTGACCATGTAATCGTCTGCGCCCAGCTCCAGGCCCAGCACCTTGTCAAAGGTCTCGCCCTTGGCGGTCAGCATCATCACGGGGGTGTTGCCCAGCTTGCGGATGCGGCGGCAGACCTCCAGGCCGTCCATCTTGGGCATCATCACATCCAGCAGCACCATATCGGGCTTGACCTGATTGAACTTGTCCAGACCTTCTTCGCCGTCGTTCGCGGTGGTGACCTGATAGCCCTCCTTGGTCAGATAAAGCCGCAGCAGCTCGCAGATGTTGGTATCGTCGTCCACGACGAGGATTTTTTCGTTTGCCATGAGTGTTCCTCCTGTACCTGATACTCCAAAAATCAAATTCTCCGGCTGTCTGCCGGAGCAGTATTTCCGAATCAAACAGGGTAAAGTTCCCCTATCCTTTATTATACGGAATAGTTATGACAAAATAAAGAAGGTTTTGTATGATTTTTGGGACGCAGGCTCCGCCGCTCAGCTCATCATCAGCCGGATGATCTCCTCATTGGTCTGCCGCATCCCGTCCTTGCCCAGACGTCCGATGCCCTTGATGGTGGTCTCGATGTCCTTCATCACGATGCCATCGCCGCCCTTGAACTCCTGATTGCACTTGTACATGTTGTAGCCCAGCAGCGCCGCATCCACCGAAGATGCGATCTTTGCGGCGCAGGAAGCCTTGGCTCCGTCGCACACGATGCCGGACACGATGGCAAGGGCGTTGACCACCGTGTGGATGGCAGCCTGATAGCCGTCGCCGCACAGGTACACGATGCCTGCGCCTGCACCCGCACCCGCGCTGACCGCGCCGCAGTAGGCAGACAGGTGCCGATGCCGGTCTTTTCGTGGATGGCCACCAGATTGGAGATGATGAGGGCGCGGTAGAGCTTTTCCTTGCCGCTGTGCAGCTCCTTGGCGTACTCGATGAGGGGCACCGAGCAGGTGATGCCTGATTGCCGCTGCCGGAGTTGATGATGACCGGCAGCTCGCAGCCGTTCATGCGGGCATCGGAGCCGGCGGCGGCCTTGGCTTTTGCGCGGTTGGAGACATCGTTGCCGTAAGTGGTCAGCAGCACCCGCCCGATGTTGGCACCGTAGTCGCCCAGCAGGCCCTCTTCTGCAATGGCGTTGTTGTAGCGGATCTGCCGTTCCAGCAGGTCTGCCACGTCCCGCAGGTCGGCGGTCTCGGCAAAGTCCCAGATGTCCTGCATGTTCAGCAGGCTGCGGTCAGCGCGGGCATCCTCCTGCACGGTCTCGTCCAGCAGGGGCACCTCGTACAGCACCGTGCCGTTCTTCTCAATGCGGCAGATGTTGGTGTGGTAGTCCGCGATGCGCACCCGGGCGTAGTCCTGCCCGCAGCGCTCAGTGACGACGATGTCAAACACATGCCCCTGCTCGGTGTGCTCGATGGTGATGGGCACTGTCTGCAGATAGTCCCGGATGGCAGACTTCTTTTCCTCGCTGACCTCCGAGATGACCTCCAGCTCCTTCTCGCGGAACCGGCGATGATGCCTGCCGCCACCGCCGCCTCCATGCCCTTCAGGTGCCCGGTGTTGGGCACGATGACGCTTTTCACGTTCTTGATGATGCTGCCGCTCACCTGCAGCTGCACGCTGTCCGGCAGCACCCCCAGCACCTCGCGTGCTTTTGCCGCCGCATAGGCCAGCGCGATGGGCTCGGTGCAGCCCATCGCCGGGATCAGCTCCTCCTTCAGGATCTCCACATAAGCCTGATAGCGCGGGTCGTTGCGTTCCATAACATCCTCCTGCCTTCCCTTCCGGAAATCGGTTCGTATTTTAAGAACAGTATAATATAGAACTCCCGCCGTGTAAATCCGTTGTTTTGCGCCATCCCCTTGCGCTCCGGGTTTTCATCGCGTATAATGATAGTTGTATCGTTATGCCAAAAACGTGTAAGGAGCGTATTTTATATGAAGTTAGGTATCGTCGGTCTGCCGAACGTCGGCAAGTCCACTCTGTTCAACGCCATCACTTCCACCAAGAACGCGGAAGCCGCCAACTACCCCTTCTGCACCATTGAGCCCAACAGCGGCATCGTGGCCGTGCCGGACAAGCGGCTGGACAAGCTGGCTGAGATCTGGCAGACCAATAAAAAGACCCCTGCCATCGTGGAGTTTGTAGACATCGCCGGTCTGGTCAAGGGTGCCAGCCAGGGTGCCGGCCTGGGCAACAAGTTCCTGGGCCACATCCGCGAGTGTGATGCCATCGTGCACGTGGTACGCTGCTTTGATGACGACAACATCATCCATGTGGTGGAGGACGTGACCAAGGCCGAGGCCGTGGACCCCATCGCTGACATCGATGCCATTGACTACGAGCTGATCCTCTCTGACCTGGAGGTCGTTCAGAACCGCGCGGGCCGGATGGCCAAGGCTGCCAAGAGCGGCAACAACAAGGGTGCTGCCGCAGAGGCCGCCTGGCTGCAGAAGCTGGCCGACCACCTGAGCGCAGGCAAGCCCGCCCGCAGCTTTGACTTTGACGAGGGGGATGCCGAGCAGCAGGCCGTGCTGCACGAGATGGGCCTGCTGAGCTCCAAGCCCGTGCTTTACGCCTGCAACGTGGGCGAGGATGATCTGATGGAGGGCATTGAGAACAACCGCTATGTCCCGCTGGTGGCCGCCCGCGCCGCCGAGGAGGGGGCCCGCTACATTCCCATCTGCGCCAAGACCGAAGAAGACATTGCCGACTACTCCCCCGAGGAGAAGAAGGCTTTCCTGGCCGAGATGGGCATCGAGGCCAGCGGCCTGGACAACCTCATCACTGCCAGCTACGACCTGCTGGGCCTCATCTCCTTCCTGACCGACGGCAAGAAGGAGTGCCGTGCCTGGACCATCCGCAAGGGCACCAAGCACCTCAGGCCGCCGGTAAGATCCACAGCGATTTCGAGCGCGGCTTCATCCGCGCCAGCGTCATCGGCTACGGCGACCTGGAAGCCAACAACTTCGATTATGCCGCTGTCAAGGCCAAGGGCCTGCAGCGCACCGAGGGCAAGGAGTACGTCGTGAAGGACGGCGATGTGATCGAGTTCCTGTTCAACGTCTGATGTATGATAAAAGTGTCTCCCGCGCGCGCGCGGGAGACACTTTTGCCCGGGAGAAAGGACATCTATATGATTATCGGAATTATGGGCGCAATGCCCGATGAAGTCGATCAGCTGTGTGCAAAACTGGAAAACGTCACCGTGGAGCCTACGGCGGCGTGGAGTACCACAGGGGCACGCTGGCAGGCAAGCAGGTCGTGGTCTGCTGTGCAGGCATGGGCAAGGCCAATGCCGCCGCCACCACTCAGGTGCTCATCACCCGATACGGTGCCGAGAAGATCATCTTCTCCGGCATTGCAGGCAATATGACCAGCAAGATCGGCATTGGTGATGTGGTCATTGGCAAGACGGTGCTCTACCACGATGCCCAGCTGGACATGATCTGCCAGAACCCGCCCTACCTGAAGGAGTACGCCGGTGATCCGGCCCTCATCGCCGCCGCTGAAAAAGCCTGCGCCGAGGCCGGGGTCAAGGCCCTGACCGGCAAGATCGCCACCGGCGACCTGTTCGTTGGTGACAGCGAGACCAAGGCCGCCATCGAAGCCAAGTGCGCCCCCGACTGCGTTGAGATGGAGGGTGCTGCTGTGAGCCAGATCGCCGCCAAGAACGATGTGCCCTGCGTCATCCTGCGCGCCATGAGCGACAATGCCGACGAGGACGGCCACGAGGTGCTGGTGGTGAAGAAGTTCAGCATCGCCGAGTACGTGGCTACCGCCACCAGGATCGTGGCAGCCATGGTAGAAGCACTCTGAGCAGCCGGAGCGGCCTTTACAGAAACTGCTCCAGTTTCAGCCGGTTCTCTTCCTCCAGATCCTGCAGTTTCTGCATCAGGCGCTTGGAGCCGGGGGCCGCATCGGGATAATCCTTCTGGCTCTTGATGCAGTCCATCACGCCCTGACTGCTTCCCTCGCTGAGCATTTCGGCCAGATTGCGGTAGATCTGTCGGTGAGCGTTTTCATCCCGATGCCCATTTTGGTGTTGAGCTTTGCATGATGCTCTGGCCCTGAGCCGTGCCGCCGCAGGCCTCGATGGCGGTGTGGGCTCCTGATTCAGTTCCCGGTAGAGGTTCCGCTCCCGCAGGAGCTCGGCCCGGAAGGCAGGGTCCTCGGTCATGGGCACGATCTGTTCCAGCGTGTTCTTGCCCATCTCCGTGTTCTGCACCACCGCTTCCAGCAGATTCAGGTTATCATTTTTCTGATTTTCCATACAAAAATCCCCCTTTTGTGGCACTAGCTTGTACGCAAAGGGGGATTTTATGCATTCGGTTTATTTGCTGCAGATCTGGTCGCCGCCGGCGGCCTGGGCCGCCTTCAGGCGCTGCTCACACAGCTGATACAGTGCGTCCCAGTTTTTGCCCCGCACCTCGCCGGTGCAGGCGCAGCCGATGGACTGGGTAAAGGGCACCCGGCGCATCAGGCCCACCGATGCCACACACGCGCGGGGCATCTCGGCATAGATGCCGTTCAGCTCCTCGGCCAGCTCTGCGCAGTTCTTATCCGCACAGCCGATGGCGAACAGCGTGTCCGTCAGGCGGCAGACCACCCGCTCTGCAGGGCGGTCGTAGTGCTTTTTCCACTGGTTGGCCACAAAACAGACCAGCTGATCCATCACGGCATCGCCCTGCCGGGCGCGCATCCCGTCCTCATCGTCCAGCGCCACCAGCGCCAGCGAAGCGCAGCGGTGGGCATCCGTCCACTCATCCAGCCGGGTGCAGAACTCCGTTTCAAAATAGCGGCGGTTGAACACGCCGGTCAGGAAATCGTGATTCATATCGTCCCGGCAGAGCTCCCGCTCCCGCGCGGTCATCCGATCCTCCGGCAGGTCGCTGCCCGCCAGCGGAGCCGTCATCTGCAGCTGCCAGAGCTTGCCGTCCGCCTCGATCAGGCGGCGCAGCACGCAGTCCACCTGCATTGCGCAGGACATAATCCACCTGCAGGCCATCGTCCTGCCAGGTGTCCGCGGCCTCCTCATCGGCTTCCGTCAGGGTCACGTCCTCAAAGGCGGTCTGTGCGTTCTCTGCAAAGGCGCGCAGATCCTGTTCCGTCCATTCTTTTTTCATGCGTTTTTCCCCACTATCCGGTGCCGGACTCTCTCCCTTCCGGCACAGCTTTGCCACACGGCCGCTGAAAGCGCAGCCCTATTACCGGAATTATACCATCTCGTGCCGGGCGTTTCCAGCAAAACGCACAAACTTTAACGTAATTTTTTACATTTTCGTCAAACTGCTAAACACACTCCGGGTTTCCGGCCCGGTTATGTACGGCAGTACACGGCGCACTCCGCCAGAATGCGCTTGGCCAGCGCGGCAGTGTCGAACCCATCGGCGGCGCGCCAGCTCCAGTTTCCGCCCAGCTTGCCGGGGCTGTTCAGGTGGGCTTCCTCGCCCAGGCCCAGCCAGTCGGCCATGGGGATGATGGCACGGTCGGCCACAGAGCCCAGCGCGGCCCGGAGCAGCGCGGTGCGGGCCGCCTCTGTTTTGACAGCGGCCACCTCCTTTGCGGTGGGCTGACAGCTGGTCAGATGCAGGTAGGCGCAGCCACAGCCTTCTCCTTGGCCGATGCGCTCTCGTCCCACCAGGCGGTCAGCGTCGTGTTGTCGTGGGTGCCGGGGTAGACCACGCTGTTCTTGACGTGGTTGTGGGCAGGTACTCGCTGTCCCCGCCGCCGAACGCGAACTGCAGCACCTTCATGCCCGGGAAGGTGCTGTCTGCCAGAAGCTCCCGCACACTGGGGAACAGCTCACCCAGATCCTCGGCGATGATGGGCAGTTTGCCCAGCGCACCTTCCAGCGCGTTGAACAGCTCCATCCGGGGGCCGGTCTCCCACTTGCCGGTCTTGGCGGTAGTGCTGTCTGCCGGGATGGCCCAGTAGGTGTCAAAACCCCGGAAGTGGTCGATGCGGAGCAGGTCATAGATGCCCAGCGCATGGCGGACACGCTGGATCCACCAGGCATAGCCGGTCTGCTTATGGTAGGGCCAGTTGTACAGCGGGTTGCCCCAGAGCTGGCCGTCTGCCGAGAAGTAATCCGGCGGGCAGCCTGCCACCCGGGCAAAGCCGCCGTCTGCATCCAGCTCAAACAGCGGGCCGCCCACCCAGCATCCACGGAATCTGCCGAGACATAGATGGGGATATCGCCCAGGATCTGCACGTTGTTGGCGTTGGCGTAGGCTTTCAGCTTCTTCCACTGGATGCTGAACTCGTACTGCAGAAACTTCCAGAAACCGATCTCTTCCTCGTTCTCTGCCTTAAAAGCTTCCAGCGCCTGCGGCTCCCGCTTGCGGTACTCCCGGGGCCACTGGGTCCAGCTCTTCATGCCGTTGGCGGTCTTGAGGCCATGTAGAGGCATAATCCTCCAGCCATCCCTCGTTTTCCAGCGTGAAGCATAGTACGCATCCGGATAGTAATGGGCACAGCCGTGCTGGCCCGCACACTCGCCTGCGCCAGGCGG
>ENA-OQIO01000864-OQIO01000864.1-human-gut-metagenome-genome-assembly--contig:-NODE-864-length-15655-cov-2.523313_pt1 | contig 15655 bp, 21 predicted proteins | sample MGYA00242573_ERZ504737 | MGnify/ENA primary metagenome ERZ504737 (study PRJEB26092, sample SAMD00036203) | human gut metagenome | host: Homo sapiens | study: EMG produced TPA metagenomics assembly of...
TTTTTCAGGAAGGAAATCAAGAGTTTTTTTCGATTACCTGACGCAGTTTTGTGGTAGTATCAATATGATTTCCCCTGCGGATCTCATCGGTAATGGCTTTGGCGAGTTCCTCACAGTATGGTTCATCAGAATTTTCACAGAGCATTCCCGCAAGCTCCTCTCTGGAAATGGTATCCAGACGCTGGGCTGCACTGATGCCGGTTTCCTGATTCAGGCGCAGATCCAGAGGTCCGTCTGTTTTAAAAGAGAAACCTCTTTTGGGGTTATCAATCTGCATGGATGAAACACCGAGATCTGCCAGAATAAAGTCAAATCCTCCAACCTCTTTGGCAATCTCATCAATGGTGCAGAAGTTCTGAAGCTTTACTGTCAGCAGTTCTTCCCCGAATCCCTGCTCTGCCAGACGTTTCTTTGTTTTGGCGGATTCCTCAGGGTCTACATCTGTTGCATAAATATGGCCCTTGCCATTCAGACACTGAAGCATCGCTTTCGTATGGCCGCCATAGCCCAATGTGGCATCAAATCCGGTTTCGCCCGGCTGGATATTAAGAAAATCAAGGATTTCCTTAACCATAATGGAGATATGCATTCCCGCCGGGGTATTTCCTTTCTGAATCACGTGTTCAATGGTATCTTTATATTTCTCAGGCTGTAATTCCTTGTATTTCTCTTCGAATTTCTTCGGATATTTTCCTTTATAACGGACACGTCTTTTATGTGGTGTCTGGTTCTGGTTTTCCATAAAATCCCCTTTTTGTTTTTTATTTCTGTGTGATACCAGTTACTTCATAGCCGGCTTCTTTGATCACTTCGCGGATCTTATCCTCGTCCAGTTTCTCCGGAGCATGGATCACTGTGGTTCCTTTTTCATGGGAGGAAACTACATCTTCCACTCCAAATGCCTCTTTTACTGCCTTTGTCACATGTGCTTCACAATGTCCACACATCATTCCTGTTACGTTTACTGTGATTGTTGTCATTTCTTTGTTCTCCTTGTTTTCTTTTATATTTTCCTGATCTTTTGGATCATGAATTTCACTGTTGCAAAAGTCTGGATTCTCTGCCTTTTAGACTTTTGTTTTCTGTTACGTTTTTCATTTCTGCATTAGCTGAAATATAATGGATTTCTTCCACATTCTGTTTTATTTTTTTGTCTCTGGAAGCATCATGTACCTTAAAGAGATTCAGTCTCAATGCATTGGTTACCACACAGAAACTGGAAAGACTCATGGCAGCTGCACCAAACATGGGGTTCAGTGTCCATCCGAAAATCGGAATCCATACACCGGCTGCCAGTGGAATACCGATCACATTGTAGAAGAATGCCCAGAAAAGATTCTCATGGATATTTCTCAGTGTCGCCCGGCTTAAACGTATGGCAGCAGGTACATCACTGAGCCGGCTCTTCATTAATACCACATCTGCGGCATCAATGGCAACATCTGTTCCTGCACCGATCGCAATACCGATGTCTGCCCTGGTAAGTGCAGGGGCATCATTGATTCCGTCTCCTACCATGGCAACCTTTCCCTGTTCCTTCAGAGAACGGATCACACTTTCCTTGCCATCCGGAAGGACACCTGCAATTACATCGTCCACTCCTGCCAGTGCTCCGATCGCTTTTGCTGTGCGTTCATTATCACCGGTAAGCATTACTACCCGGATTCCCATGTTCTGCAGTTCTTTTATTGCCTGAGGGCTGTCTTCTTTTATAACATCTGCCACTGCAATCATGCCGAGAAGCTTCCCGCCTTTTGCAAAAAGAAGTGGTGTTTTTCCTTCTCCTGCAAGTTTTTCTGCTTGCTTCATTAGTTCTGGTGATACAGAGGTTTCATTGCTGATAAATTTCATATTTCCGCCTGTAACCATCTCATGATTTACTACTGCACGAAGTCCGTTTCCAGGAAGAGCCTGAAAATCAGAAACCTTCTGTAAGACAATTTTTTTCTCTTCTGCTCTGGCAATAATGGCTTTTGCAAGAGGATGTTCACTCTTCTTCTCAAGTGCATAGGCATAGCCTAAAAGCTCTTCCTCTGAGATTCCCTTTGCAGGAACCATATCTGTCACCTGCGGTTCACCCTTGGTGATAGTTCCTGTCTTATCTAATGCAACGATCTGGATCTTACCTGCTTCCTCCAGGGATACTGCTGTTTTAAACAGGATTCCGTTTTTGGCCCCCATTCCGTTTCCTACCATAATGGCAACCGGTGTGGCAAGCCCAAGGGCACAGGGACAGCTGATGACCAGAACAGAAATACCTCTGGCAAGTGCATATCCGAACTCTTTTCCTGCCAGCAGCCAGACAATGGTGGTGACAACCGCAATACTGATAACTGTCGGAACAAAAACTCCGGAAACCCTGTCTGCGATTTTGGCAATAGGTGCTTTTGTTGCAGCCGCATCACTGACCATCTTAATAATCTGGGAAAGAGTAGTGTCCTCACCTACCCGGGTAGCTTCGCATCTGATAAATCCGGACTGGTTTACGGTTGCAGCAGAGACTGCATCTCCCGGATTCTTGTCAACAGGAATACTCTCCCCTGTAAGTGCCGCCTCATTGACAGCACTGTTTCCCTCAAGGACCACTCCGTCCACCGGAATGTTCTCACCGGGACGTACCACAAAAACATCACCTTTTCGGACCTGTTCGATGGGCACTGTAGCTTCCTGTCCATCCCGGACAACAACTGCTGTCTTAGGTGCCAGCTTCATCAGACCTTTCAGTGCATCCGTTGTCTTTCCCTTAGAACGTGCTTCCAGCATTTTTCCAACTGTGATCAGGGTAAGGATCATGGCTGCAGATTCAAAATAGAACTCCATCATGTAATTCATAACTGCTGCAGAAATCTCCGTCCACCTGTGCCCTTGTCATTGCAAAAAGTACATAAACACTCCACAAAAAGGATGCCATGGAACCAAGTGCTACAAGGGTATCCATATTTGGTGCACGATGCCACAGACTCTTAAAGCCGCTGATAAAAAATTTCTGATTAATGACCATTATGATTCCGGCGAGAAGAAGCTGCACCAGTCCCATGGCAATATGATTATCATTAAACCATGCCGGAAGAGGCCAGTCCCACATCATATGTCCCATGGAAAAATACATCAGCACAAGCAGAAAGCCTACAGATGCGATCAGCCTTCGTTTCAGTGCCGGTGTTTCATGGTCTTCCAGTGCCTCCTCTGCCGCAGAAGCAGATATCTGTTTTTCGGATGCCCCCTTTAAGGATGCTCCATAACCTGCATCCTGTACTGCCTTGATGATCGCACCTGCACCGGCAGTTCCCTCTACTCCCATGGAGTTGGTCAGCAGACTGACCGAACAGGATGTCACCCCCGGAACCCTGGATACGGCCTTCTCCACTCTGCTGCTGCAGGCTGCACAGCTCATTCCGGTTACATTGTATTGTTCCATTTCTATTCCTCCTACGACTTATTGTTCCTTACCTGATATCTACTGCTCTGTTTCTTTGCAGTTCCCGGATCTTTATTCTGCTGTACTCTGATGCTATAACCGTCTGAACACAGCTTTCACTTCATCAGTTTCTGCAAAGTAGCCACCAGTTCATCGATCGTCTCATCCTTGCCCCTGCGGATATCTCTTGCCACACAGTTGCGGATATGGCTGGCAAGCAGTTCTTTGTTAAATGCGTTCACTGCTGCGTTGACTGCTGCGGACTGGATCAGGATATCGTTACAGTACGCATCATTCTCCAGCATACCGATAATCCCTCGGATCTGTCCTTCCACACGTTTAAGACGATTGATCAGCTTCTTTCTCTCCTCCTCAGAACGCATTGTATGTTTTGTGCAACAGGGACAGACTTTTTTCTCCTGTGTATCTGCCATAGGGGAAATCCTCCTTCTGATTTTTATGTACTCTCGGAATCTTTTTGTACTTGATTTTATGAGAAGATTTTTTTGTCAGATGTGCCCGAATTTTTGAGGCGTACGCGGTGCGTACGTTGATAATCGGGTGCATCTGGCGAAAAATCAGCCATAAAAGCAAGTGCAATAAAGACTCCGAGAGTACATTTTTATAAATAAGCTCTGTTTTATATAAATTTCTGAAACATATAACGATTTCAAAATACCCTTACGGGGTATCTTTACAGTAGTCACTATATACCCTTATGGGGTATTTGTCAATACTGTTTTTTCATATCGGAAACAAGTGGTGTGTGAACAGTAACAAAGATTACCGTGAACAGAGTAAGCAACAGTAACACAAAAAAGAGCTCTCACAGAAAATAACCGCCGGTAATATTCTGCCGGTAATTATTTTTCGCGAAAGCTCAAAGACCTATACTCTATGCACTTTTCTTCTGACAAAATAAAAACAGGTGACCTGCATAATGATCGTCAGCATCCAGGATGCAGGATAGGAAATAAACAGAACAGCCAGTGATCTGTGATGCGGGAATATTCCAAATATCCATACGATCCTGGTTCCTACTGTTCCGATCACTGACAGGATCATTGGAACGCCGGAATGTCCCATTCCACGCAGGGCACCCGGAAACAGATCCATAATCCCGCAGAGAAAATAAGGTACGGTAGTGTAAGACAGGATTTCCAGTCCGCAGCGGATCACTTCCGGATCGGCAGTATAAATCTTAAGAATCTCAGAACCGAAGAAATATGCACCGCATCCAAGGGAAAAGGAGGTAACTACGGAAATAATAAGACAGTCGACCAGAACCTTATCCATACGTTTAAATTTATGCACACCATAGTTCTGACTGGTAAAACTCATACACGCCTGTGTGACAGAGTTCACCGCCACATACAGAAAGCCAAAAATATTATTGGCCGCCGTATACCCTGCCATGGCGGTCGATCCAAAGGAGTTAACCGAGGACTGAAGCAGAGCATTTGACAGATTAATGACTGTGCTCTGGATCCCGGCCGGAATCCCAACCTGGAAAATCTGTTTTAAGTAAACAGTATTGATCCTTAATTTTCCAAAATGAAGCTGGTAGCTGGTTTTCGATGTACGCAGACATCTGAGTACCAGAATGCAGGAAATTAACTGGGAGATCACAGTAGCAATGGCTACACCCGCCACATCCATATGAAACATGATCACGAGGATCAGATTCAGTACGGCATTTACAACACCGGAAATAACCAGAAAGATCAGTGGACGTTTCGTATCTCCTACAGCCCGCAGAATCGCAGCTCCATAATTATAAAGCATAAAAAACGGCATACCCAGAAAATAGATTTTCATATACAGTGCAGACTGTCCAATCACATCATCCGGGTACCCATCAGTCCAGAGCCCATCTGGAAAAAATCAGTCCCACAAATGCCATGACTATACCGCTTACCAGTGCAAGAGTTACAGCCGTATGAACGGTATCTGACATTTCCCGGTCTTTTCCTGCCGCATAGAACCGGGCAGCAAGTACATTCGCACCAAGTGAGATACCAATAAACAGATTGGTAAACACATTGATCAGTGCTGTGGTTGAGCCTACGGCTGCAAGTGCCTGACTTCCGCTAAATCTTCCCACCACTATGATATCCACAGCATTAAACATCAGCTGCAGGATTCCGGACAGCATCAGCGGCAGTGAAAAGGAAATCAGCTTGTCCATGATGGTTCCGTTACACATATCTATTTCGTATTTATTTTGTTTCACTTTTATCTTCCACCCTCTATATCCAAATTGATATGGGCTTCTGTAGAAGTCCTTTATATTACTGTTTGTAAACAGTTAGTATTTTTCAATGTTCTTATTCTGCAAGGCTTCCGAAATAATAGAATCCCTTACAGGTATCCAGTTTTACTTTCACATATTTACCGATCAGATCCTGACATCCCGGGAAATGGACCAGAAGGTTATATTCTGTTCTTCCTGTGAAGATGCCTTTCTCCCTGCTTTCTTCCTCTACAAGAATTTCCTGAACAGTTCCTCAAAACGGGAAGAGCTTTTCGCCCTTTCTCCTGAACCAGAGCAAGAAGACGGTCAAAACGGTCTTTTACCACATCCTCAGGCACCTGATTTTCCATTTTTGCAGCAGGTGTACCGCTTCTTTTGGAATAAATAAAGGTAAATGCAGAATCAAAATCGCATTTTTCCACAACATCCAGGGTATCCTGGAAATCCTCTTCCGTTTCTCCCGGAAAACCAACGATAATGTCTGTTGTCAGGGAAATATCCGGTACTGCCTTACGGATCTTGTCTACAAGCTCCAGATAGTTTTCTTTGTCATAACGGCGGTTCATGATCTTTAAGATTCGGCTGCTTCCGGACTGCATGGGAAGGTGGAGGTGATGGCACACTTTTTTGCTCTCTGCCATTGTCCGGATCAGTTCATCAGACAGATCCTTCGGATGGGAAGTCATGAAACGGATTCTCTTTAATCCTTCAATTGCTTCCACCTGTTTCAGAAGCTGTGCAAAAGTAACAGGATGTTCCAGTGTCTTTCCATAGGAATTAACGTTCTGTCCCAGAAGCATAACTTCTGTCACACCGTCAGCTACCAGACCCTTGATCTCTTCTATGATCGCCTCCGGTTCGCGACTCTTCTCTCTTCCTCTTACATATGGTACAATACAGTAACTACAGAAATTATTGCAGCCAAACATAATATTGACACCCGTTTTAAAGGAATACTTACGGTCAGCAGGCATACCCTCCACGATTTCATCAGATTCCTTCCAGACATCAATGATCTGTCCCTCCGTATTTAAGCTTCTGTAGAAAAGCTCCGGAAACTTATGGAAGTTATGGGTACCGAAAACCAGATCAACAAAAGAATATTCTTTGTGGATCTTCTCAATTACTTCCGGCTCCTGCATCATGCAGCCAAACAATACAATCTTCAGTTCAGGATTCTTTTTCTTAATACTTTTCAGATGGCCGAGATGACCGTAAATCTTCAGATTTGCATTCTCCCGGACTGTGCAGGTGTTATAGATGACAACATCTGCATCTTCTTCCCTGGTTACTTCTTTATAGCCAATACGTTTCACGATACCGGCCACTGTCTCCGTCTGCAGGGAATTCATCTGGCAGCCTGCATTCTGGATAAAGAAAGCTGGCTCCTTTTCATATTTTTCCTTCACAAGTTCTGTACATTTATTGATATATTCTAACTGTATTTTACTTTCCTGTGTATTATTCACTATTGATTCCTCATCTTTCTGTTTACAACATTTCGGGGCACTCTTTTTATCATACAGAATCTACGGCTTTATGTCAAACGCTAATCTATGTTTTTATTACTTTTTATTTTCGGATACTGTTTTTCTTTGACTGTGTGAAGGATTTATGCGTTTGCCAATATGCCGCTGTTAAGAGAGTAAAGATATTCAAGTGGAATCAGACGCAGTTCTTCCATATCGTCTTTGCGGTATTCCGGAATCTCAATTGCCAGAGAGGGCTGACGGATCACTTCCGCATAAAACTGTTCCGGAGATCCCATCTCAGGTTTTGCTCCGGCTTTTTTGACTCTCGCACCACCTGCAATCCCTTTTCCAGACGATAGCCGGAACATTTCTGTAAATGCCTTGCCATTCTGTAATTTTTCTGATTGTAAGCAAAGCCTTTCTCCTGTCTGCAGTAAACGATCTTCCCTCTGGAATAACTGAATGTAAGCAGGCCAAGGCTTGAATATTCCTGAAAAATGCTGATCAGGGCACGAGTCTCATTCTCGCTGGCTGGCTCCTGATTCACTCTTTTCCGCTGATAATAATTTGTCGGAATTTCTGCGCAGATCAATTCCCCTGGCATTACATTCATACTCTTCCACAGGCCTGTCCTGCATTTTCAGCATTTGTCTGTGGATGGGATTATGTATGGCACTATATCCATATTCACATATCTCATAGCTGTCAGGATTCAGTATGGGGATCATACAGATACGAACCTTATCCAGAAGTTTACGAACTTCATAATTTTCTCCGATGATCCAGTTGCTTTCATAGAATCTGCAGTAATCTTTTGCAATGGATAAAAGATATTCAGGGAGATTTCCGTCTCCGCTTTCCACTCCGCTCAGACAGATAATACAGGTATCACCCTTTCCAATCTCAAGCATGGGGATCATTCTGTCATCATGACTTCTTCCGATCACTCTGAACTGGACAAAATTTCCATATCTCTGTCCGAGTTCCCACAATGCGAAGTATATTTTTTCATAAGTTCCCATCCGTTCTGTTGACATACATTCTTTCCTCCTTTTTGGCAAATGTTCAGCAACCTGGATCAGATTCCGGATTCTGACCTGTATGGACGGCTGAATGGCTGCCTTATTATTATATATATGAAAAGAGACAGGCCATAAGACCTGTCTCTTAAAAATAATTGGATTATATTTACATTTCTTTTTTACGTCTTCTTATCAGTACGTAACCACCTGCAAGAACAGAAGCTGCAGCAAGAGCCAGCATAGTTCCGATCGGTGATTCATCACCTGTGGATACTGCTGATTTCGCTGTTCCGTTTGTTCCATCTGCATAGGTGGTAGGAGTTACATCTGTAGTTCCTCCATCTGTAGTTCCGTCGCCGGATCCTGTTCCGTCTCCGTTTGTTCCGTTTGCACCTGGTGTGGTAGTGGCCTGTGTCAGAGGAGCTGCCTTGAACTGATAGGGCAGAACTTCGGAAGCATCTGTTTCCTGCCAGTCATTTCCACTGTATACCTGTTTTGCATATTTAATGTAAATAGTATATGCTTTCTCGGCATCTGTATAAATACCGCTCTTGGCACCAATTTTCCAGGATGTGTTCCAGGTTGACGGGTTAGAAGACATACTCCATCCTACAGGTACCCATCTGACATCACCTTCTCCCGGATTATTGTTTTGTGTACCTGCACCGATTACCTTGAAGTCATAGAAAGTATTCGGATAGAACACAAGTGCTTTCTCAAATCCCTGTACAACACTCTCTTTTACATCGGGTACTACTGGAGTATGAGATGGTGTAGGTGTAACAGGACGTTCTTTTGAATCAGGCTGGAACATTACAGAGCCATAATTACTCTTATCCTTATCACTGATCACACATACATAAATATCAACATCATAGTCAGGAAGATCAGTAACTTTTGCTGTTACATTTGTATCAGCCTCAATAGGAGCACCTACTCTGGAAGTATCGATTGTTGGTGCTTTCTCACCACGTTTTACCCATCAATATAATAGGTACCTTTTACATTTGACTGGAACTTAATTTTAACAGTACCACTTCCTGACCATTTGCATTCTTTTCCTGTTACTTTCAGTTTTTCTTCTGCAGGAGTTGGTGTAGGGGATTGTTCTGTTGCACTGACTAAAGTTCCGTCTTCTCCGATTTTAAGGCTGGAATCTCCCTCATATGTAATCTGAGAAAGAACATCCGCCAGTTTCACATCAGTAACAGCGTCACCCAGCTTTACTACTGTTCTTCCGGCGTTAGCCTCCTGAACAGCAACACCAATGGCAGAACCTGTAACAGCACCGCTTACATTGATCACACCGTCTTTGGCAAGCACAAGGTTACTTGTAGCTTCAAAAGAATTTGTAACGGTATTTCCTGTAACACTTAAGGTTCCCTGAATATTTACAGTTCCTTCACTGTAAATTGCACCGCCGGCTGCAGCGGAGTTTGCTGTAATTGTGCCATTCTGAAGATATACATTTGCACCGGCTGCATTATTAATCGCACCACCATTTCCTGCCGTGCTGTTTGCTGTGATCGTACCTCCTAAAAGATATGCATTCGCACTGTTGTTGATTGCACTGCCATCTCCTGTTGTAGTATTACCTGTCAGAGTTGCTCCATCAGATAAAGCATAGTTACCACTTATCACTTCAACAATAGAACCAGTAACCCCTTCACCAGTTCCATCAACAATTAAAGTACTGTTAACAGCGCCTGTTGCCGCATCTTCTGCCGAACCTGCCATCTGAAGATTACCACCATTTACAGTAAACATGCTTCCGATAAATCCTGCCGCACGTTTAATAGTCGCATCTTCTGCTGCAACCAGCATAATATTTTTATTAGAAGGAACATCAACCGTAGCACTGATTTCAATATCACCTTTTACTTTGACGTACTTTGTCTCATCGGTCATATCTGCACTTTCAGGTACTGCCTCAAATGCTTCAGCAAGTGTTGAATAAGAATGTCCATCAACTATAATAGCAGATCCTGCCTCAGCAGCCTGCTCATCAGTTTCTTCAGCAGCCGGTGCCTCTGTAGGATCAGCTGTTGTTTCGGCAGGAGTTTCAGCCGGATTTTCCGGAGTCTCGGCTGGATCTTCGGCTGGTTCCTCAGGAGTTTCAGCCGGATCTTCAGAAGGTTCTTCTGTATCTGAAGAGTCAAGTTCACCTTCCAGTTCGCCTTCGGCTGATGTCTCAGCAGCAGTATCTGCTGCAAATGTGGCTGTCGGTGCCATTCCTACAGACAGGCACCTGCCATTAATAATGCAAAAAGTTGTTTTTTTCTCATTGTATGTCCTCCCATAGATGAGTTTTAGTTAAAATCACTACTGACACCATCCGATTTCTTATTCCCCACGAAGCAGTCAGTAATCCCAAATCTGAATTGAAGTATAGCACATCCCTCAGAAAAAATCAATGTGCTGTCTATGGGCGTACCTGTCCGTTTCCATAGATGATATATTTCGTTGTGGTCAGAGCCAGAAGTCCCATAGGTCCCCTCGCATGAAGCTTCTGTGTGCTGATACCAATCTCTGCCCCGAAACCGAATTCAAATCCATCTGTAAAACGTGTGGAGGCGTTGACATAAACTGCCGCAGCATCCACCTCATCCAGAAACTTCTGTGCATGTTCATAATTATTGGTAATAATTGCCTCTGAATGTTTTGTATTATATTTATTGATGTGAGCGATCGCCTCTTCCACAGAAGAAACCACTTTAATAGAAAGAATATAATCCAGATATTCTTTGCCCCAGTCTTCTTCTGTTGCGTGTACAGCTCCCGGGATCAACGCATAAGCCGCTTCATCTGCGCGGATCTCCACATGTTTCTCCTGCAGGCGCTTTGCAAGGACTGGAAGCAGGGCATCCTTTACATCTTTATGTACAAGAACAGATTCGCAGGCATTGCAGACGCCTACTCTCTGAGTCTTGGCATTCATGATAATGTCTGCTGCCATCTCAAGGTCTGCGGTTTCATCCACATAAATATGGCAGTTTCCAGTACCGGTCTCAATCACAGATGGTGCTCTGCTCCACTACGGCTTTGATCAGGCCTCTGCCGCCTCGCGGGATGAGTACATCCACATACTGGTTCATTTTCATGAATTCTGCTGCTGTCTCTCTGGATGTATCAGAAATCAGCTGGATCGCATCCTCTGTCACGCCCTGTTCATTCAGAGTTTCCCTGATACAGTTTACAATTGCCTCGTTGGAATGGATTGCATCACTTCCACCCTTTAGGATTACCACATTACCGGTCTTAAAGCAGAGTGCAAATGCATCCGCAGTTACATTCGGTCTTGCTTCATAGATAATTCCGATCACGCCAAGAGGTACTCTCTTCTGCCCGATCAGCAGTCCGTTTGGGCGTTTTTTCATCCCGGTTACTTCCCCGACAGGATCATCCAGGGCTGCAACCTGACGCAGGCCCTCTGCCATTCCTTCAATCCTGCTCTCTGTGAGAAGAAGCCTGTCGATCAGCCCCTCAGGCATATGATTCCTTTTTCCGGTTTCTACATCCAGCCTGTTGGCACTGAGCAGAGTCTGTGCGTCCTCTACCAGTTTGTCTGCTACTGCAAGAAGCACTTCATTTTTTTTGTTTGTAGAAAGATTTCTCATTTCTGTTTCAGCTGCCTTCGCATTCATGCCAAGGCGGTTCAGCATTTCATTCATGTTCAGTTCCCCTTTCAGTCAGTAAGATAGCATATCTCCTCTTCTGTTACTATGATCTGCGGACAGATATCAGTAGGTTCTGTGGGAACCTCCGGCAACATCTGAAAAGAAAATGCAATGGCAATTCTTTCAAGCTGCGGATGTTTTTCAAGATAACGGTCATAGAAGCCACCACCGTATCCGACTCTGTGGTTTGCTCTGTCAAAAGCTACTCCAGGCATGATCATAAGAGCCTTGGACCAGTTAACGATCTCCCCTGATACAGGCTCAGGAATCCCAAAATATCCGGGTTCCAGCCGGGCAAAGTCTGTCAGCTTATAAAATACCATATCCTTTCCCACAACCTTGGGAACTGCAACCTCCTTGCCGGCCTTCCATGCTTCTTTTATAAGATACTCTGTGACAACTTCATGGTTGTAATCTGCATATACCAGAATGCGGTCCGCATTCTTAAATGCAGGAAGTGCGGTCACTTTGTCAGTGATCGTGCGGCTCATTATTTCTATCTGTTCATCTGTGCGCAGCTTTCTTTCTGCGAAAATTTTCTTTCTAATGTCTTTTTTTGATTCCATATCTTTCACCCAGATTAATGATTGTTCCGTCTTCCTGCTGAACATCCATATTGTCCAGCTGAGCGCGAAGGTTCATGCGGACAGATGCAATATATTCCTTGCGCAGCAGTTCTCTTTCTTTTTTCTCTTCTTCAGTAAGCCCCACACTTTTGGCCTTATGTGCAAGTGCATTAATGCGGTCGATTTTCTCAACTTCCATAGTTCTTCCTCCTGTTTTTTGTCTGCGGCAGTCTGTCTGTAAACACTGCCATTTACTTTGTGAATGTCATTTGGCACCGGTAAATTTCCGGTATTATAACAATCTGTCAATAATATCGATCAGATAAACTTCTTCTTTGGACTGGCTTACAAACAGCGTACCGTACCTGCGTCCCTCTGTGATCTTATGGATAATATGGAAATCGGCTCCGTTTGCGATCACCATATCTACGCCTGCTGCAGAAGCGATCTGTGCTGCTGTCAGCTTAGTAGCCATTCCGCCGGTTCCTACCTTACTTCCAGAAGTACCTTTTCCCATGTTAAGCAGATTGTCATCCAGATTTTCTACCACATCAATGAATTTTGCATCAGGATTTGTATTGGGGTCATCTGTAAAAAGACCATCAATATCTGATAACAGAATCAGCAGGTCCGCCCGTACAAGTGCGGCAACCATTGCAGACAATGTATCATTGTCTCCGAATTTCTCCAGGTTCTGAAGCTCATAAGTGGAAATGGAGTCATTCTCATTTACAATGGGAATGACTCCCAGACTGAGCAGTTCATCGAAAGTATTTTGAGCATTCTTTCGGTTAATATTATTAACCATAGTATTTTTGGTCATAAGGATCTGAGCGGAAAGCTGATTATATTCAGAAAAAAGTTTCTGATAAATCATCATCAGTCTGGCCTGTCCTACTGCTGCACATGCCTGTTTTCCTTTCAGTTCTGTGGGTTTCTCATGCATTCCAAGAGCTGCCACACCTGTTGCTATAGCTCCTGAAGAAACCAGTATGACATCTTTTCCCTGATTGCGAAGGTCACTGAGCTCTCTTGCCAGCACTTCCAGTTTGCGAAGGTTCAGTCTTCCTGTCTCCGAATGAGTCAGGGAAGAAGAACCGATCTTAATTACAATACGTTTTTTATCTTTAAGTCGTTCCCGGTAATTCATCTTTTTGTTACTCCATATAAATATATTTTTTGTAACTGCTCAGTGTCTTTACAGTTACGAGACAAAATCCATCAGAAATTGCCTGCAATAACAGAATTTGAAGATCAGCGTGTAATCCCAAGCTCCTCCAGGGCTTTCGCCTGTTTTGCCTCCATGACTGCCGCTTCCCCGGGAGTCATATGGTCATATCCCAGCAGATGCAGCATACTGTGTGCAACCAGAAAACAGAATTCTCTTGTCACACTGTGTCCGTATTCCTCTGCCTGCGCAAATACCTTGTCAACTGAGATCATGATATCTCCAAGAAGAAGTTCGTCTGTATCCAGATCAAAGTAAGATTCATCTTCCTCCACAATATCATATCCTGCCGGTGTCTCAAAAGGAATCATAGGGAAGGATAAAACATCCGTAGGTCTTGCGATATCGCGAAACTCAGTATTAACTCTCTCAATCTCTTCGTTATCTGTAAGTACAAGATTCACCTGTGCATCATAGGGACATTTTTCCATTTCAAGAACCTTGTCAGCTACCTTTACTGCCAGTGTCTCATAGTCGATCCCCAGTTCACGCTCTGTCTCATAATCAATCTGCATGTTCATCGTTCATTTACCCCGTTTCTGCGTCTTGCCGGTCTTTCAGGTTTTTGTTTCTTCTCATAGGCATCATAAGCCTGTACGATCTGCTGTACCAGAGGATGACGGACAACATCCTTGCTGGTAAGCTGCAGAAGCCAATGTCATCTATTTTTTTCAGTACTTTCATTGCCACGTCAAGTCCGGATGTAGTATCTCTTGGAAGATCTTTCTGTGAGGCATCTCCGGTGATGATAACCTTGGAACCAAATCCGATACGTGTCAGGAACATCTTCATCTGTGCCGGAGTAGTATTCTGTGCTTCATCGAGAATGATAAATGCATTATCCAGTGTACGTCCGCGCATATATGCAAGCGGTGCAACCTCGATCAGGCCGCGCTCCATATTTTTCGCAAAGCTGTCCGCTCCCATGATCTGATACAGTGCATCATAGAGTGGTCTCAGATAAGGATCTACCTTGCTCTGCAGATCCCCCGGAAGAAATCCCAGCTTCTCACCGGCTCAATAGCAGGACGTGTCAGGATGATCCTGCTGACCTCCTCATTTCGGAAGCTGTGACAGCCATTGCCATCGCCAGATAGGTTTTGCCGGTACCGGCAGGACCTACACCGAACACGATCATTTTTTTGCGTATCTGTTCTACATAATCTTTCTGCCCCAGTGTTTTGGGCTTGATAGGTCTGCCCTGTATGGTATTACAGATAAAATCTTTGTCTATTTCTGTGAGAACTTCGTTTCTCTGCTCCATTGCCAGAGAAAGAGCATAATTGACATTCTGTTTCGTGATCGTGTTGCCTCTTTTTGCAAGTACTGTCAGTTCTTCTATCAGTTTCTTCGCAGAAGCCGCACTCTGTTCATTGCCAAGTATCTTAAGGATTCCGTCTCTGGAAATCACTGTCACATTCAGTGTTCTCTCAATCAGCTTAAGATGCTCATCAAACTGGCCAAATACATTTGCTTCCAGTTCTGCGGGGACTTCTGTGTGTAATTCAATAATATTGCCAGCCATCCTGTGATGTCCTTTCCTGTTGATAAGTTAATAATGGATTATTGCCTCGTTTATGGACGATAATCAAAGTCCGGTTAAAACCAGATGCATCCATTGTAACACCTCCCTGCAACTTTTTAAATACAAATTTTTATGGAATTTTATGTTATCCGGCTTTTTTCGCCTGTCTGTTCGATGATAAGCAGGGTTCCTTCGGTAATGCACAGAGATTCTGTCAGCCTGGTAGTAATATGATTTTCACGGATCTTAATGCCATTTTGAAGCAGCTTCTTTTCATATTGATGAAATCTTCGCACAGCTTCCTTCTCGGCTTCTTTCCTGGTATAGGTTTCTTCTTTTACTGTATAATCAGTAGTTTCGGTCCATCCGATCCATACAGGAAGTATAAAATTTTCTGTGATACGCAGAGGAATTTCCTCTGTGATACGTTTCTGACCTGTATGTAATGTCGGATACAATCCCAGATACCAGTGCCCAAACCGGAAGTACATTT
>ENA-OQIO01000865-OQIO01000865.1-human-gut-metagenome-genome-assembly--contig:-NODE-865-length-15654-cov-2.957944_pt1 | contig 15654 bp, 16 predicted proteins | sample MGYA00242573_ERZ504737 | MGnify/ENA primary metagenome ERZ504737 (study PRJEB26092, sample SAMD00036203) | human gut metagenome | host: Homo sapiens | study: EMG produced TPA metagenomics assembly of...
AAACTTTTACGATAAATGTGCCGCCGCCGCATAGGCTGTTGACCACGCAATCTGCAAATTAAAACCGCCGGTTACGGCATCCACGTCTAAGACTTCACCCGCAAAATACACACCGGATACCAGCTTTGATTCCATCGTTGCCGGATTGACTTCTTTGACACTCACACCGCCCTGCGTGATAATGGCTTCCTGAAAGCCGCGCAGTCCCGTAAGGGTCAACTTGAAATTCTTTAACAGCGTAACCAGCCGCTGGCGTTCCTGCTTTGTGACCTCGTGGATTTTCTTGTCCGGTGGGATTTTACTTAATTCCACAACCACAGGAATCAGCTTCTTTGGCAATAGCTTATCCAGTGAATTTTTAAAGCTTTTATTCTTTGCTTCTTCAAAATCCCGCAGCACACGCTCATCTAGCTGTGCTTCATCAAGTGCCGGTTTTAAATCTATCGTAAGTAAAAGATTTTTCTGGCGGATAACCTTTGCCGCATAACTGCTGGCACTAAGCACTGTCGGACCGCTCACGCCAAAGTGCGTAAAAAGCATTTCCCCAAAATCTGAGTAAATCTTTTTGCCGGTATCCGGATCTGAAATCGTCACTGCCACATTTTTAAGGCTGAGCCCCTGCAACTCGCGCTCCCATTCTTCTTTTACAATAAACGGCACCAGTGCCGGAAGAATCGGTGTCACTTCGTGTCCCAGTTCTTTTGCAAAACGGTAGCCGTCCCCGGTAGAGCCTGTAGACTGATAAGAATTACCGCCGGTCGCTATAATCAACGCATCGCCCTGTACCATGCGCTTACTGCCTGTCACTGTATCTTTCACCCTCAGCCCTGTAAATCTGCCGTCCTTGTGGCACACCTGCACAACCTCAGTATTTAAATGAACCTCTACCGACAGCTTTTCATCTCACGCTGTAATGCGCCGATGACATCTGAGGAATGGTCTGATTCCGGGAATACACGGTTGCCGCGTTCAATTTTAAACGCCAGCCCCAGTTCATCAAAAAAGCCCATTGTATCATAATTGGAAAAGCCGTTGAACGCGCTGTATAAAAACTTGCGATTGGTGACGACACTGTTAAAAATATCCTCGGAATCGCCTGCATTCGTAAAATTACAACGGCCCTTTCCTGTAATAAACAGCTTCTTTCCAAGCTTTTCGTTTTTTTCAAATAAAATAACCTGATTTCCATTTCTTGCCGCCGTAATGGCAGCCATCATGCCGGCTGCACCGCCGCCGGCGATTAAACATTTTTTCATCTTTTTCATTCCTTTGCTGACTAAACAAGGCTATTGTATCATAAAGCGGAAAAGAAACCAACCCTAAACGCCACAACTTCCTGCAACATCTATGGATTTATAGCGCAAAACAGATTTACGGAAAATGTGTACTGCCCCGTACTATCCGTAAATCTGTTTAATCTCCTCAAAATGTTCTTTTGTAATCAGCGCATCTTTTTGTGTTCCTTTGAATTTGACAACATACGTCCACCTGCCATACGGCTCAATGGATTTAATTTTTGAAACATTAATCAGATACGACTTGTGGCTTCTAAGGAAACCTGTGTCCGAAAGCTTTTCTTCCAGCTCGCTGATTGCCATGCTGGTCGTAAACGGTTCTGCATCTGCCGTATAAAGAATCGTGGCATTGTTCTCACGCTCTACAAAAATAATGTCGTCTTTATCAAAAAAACGCACGCTTTCTTTGCCCTTAATCAGGATTTTATCTTTCTCGTGAAGCTTCTCCCGCGCTTTTTCGGACGGTATATCTGTCTTTTTGGACCCGGATGGTACTTCTGACAGATTCTGATTCTGACAGATATTGATACTGTCCGTGTCACCTATGTTGTCTTTTACACTGCCGCCGTTATTATTACCGTTGCTATCATTTATATTGTTTACGGCGTCCATATCATTTTTTCTGCCACCCTGATGCTGACTTTCATAACTGCGCTGTATCCGCTCCAGTGTATGCTGAATCCGTTCCATATCAAATGGCTTTACCAAATAGTCAAACGCATACAGTTCAAACGCATTGGACATATACTCCGAATATGCCGTTGCAAAAATGATTTTCGTATCCGGCGCAGACTGTGCAATTACCTTTGCACAGTCTATTCCGCTGCTGCCCTTAATCTCAATATCCATAAACACAACCTCAGGCTGCGTTTCGTGAAAAGCCAGCAGGGCATCTGTCATGCTGTCACATTCGCTGACAACACAAAATGCCGGATTCCGTTCTATGACCCTGCGCAAAATCAAGCGGATATGAGCCTCATCGTCTACAAGCATTACCTTGATTGCCATGTCATTTTCCTTTCAAATCGTGTGTCTGTTTCTTCTGTGTCTTCTTTTACATACCGGTTCTGCAAGAATCTCGGATAATACAACTGCCTGTCTTAATACTTCTGTATCCATGCCGCCAGATATTCCATCAAATCCTGTTTTACCTACACGGTGCATATCCTGTGCACAGGACATGCCGTCCGGCATGGTATGAACTTCCTGCCGCGGCTGTGCCTGCTGCTGTGTGGATGGCAGCGGCGGAGCAGCAGACTGCCGGTTCCCCGGCTGTCCGCCAAGCTGTCTGACAACCTGTGCGCCTAACTGCCCGCCAAGTTCACTGCCTGCTGCTTTCAGTCTTGCCGCAATCGTCTTTTTTTAACTGCTGTTGGCTGCTATAAGACATCTTTTGGTTCATGTGCATCACCCTCTAAAATCTTCTTTGCATTAATGTCTTCTCTTGCGATATTTTCACGCATTTTCGTATCTGCCTTGATATTCTGCATATCGTAGTATCCATAATGCCTAACTTGCCCTCACGCAGTGCATAAGCCAGTGCCTTTGGTACTTCTGCTTCGGCTTCTACAACGTAAGCACGCATTTCCTGTTCCTTTGCAACCGCCATTGCACGGCGTTCCTCTGCTTTTGCCTGTGCGATATTTTTGTCGGCCTCTGCCTGAAGACTCTGTAAATGTGCACCAATATTTCGTCCGATGTCGACATCCGCAATGTCGATGGAAAGAATTTCAAATGCAGTTCCCGCATCCAATCCCTTTGATAATACCAGCTTTGAAATATCGTCCGGATTTTCAAGCACTCTCTTGTGTTCTGCTGCCGAACCTACCGTTGTAACAATGCCTTCACCGATACGTGCGATAATCGTTGCTTCACCGGCACCGCCAACCAGACGTTCCAGATTTGTTCTTACGGTGACTCTAGCCTTTACAAGCAGTTCAATACCATCCTTTGCCACGGCTGAAATATTCGGTGTTTCAATCACCTTCGGATTAACGCTCATCTTTACGGCTTCTAAGACATTTCGTCCCGCAAGGTCGATTGCCGCCGCCTTTTCAAACGGTAAATCAATGCCTGCACGTTCTGCAGCAATCAGCGCATCAACAACGCCGTCTACGTTACCGCCTGCAAGGTAATGTGCTTCTAACTGGTTGACCTGCAATGCGATACCGGCTTTGGTTGCCTTAATGAGCGGAAGAATAATTCTTGCCGGGACAACACGTCTTAAACGCATACCAATCAGTGTGAAAATGCCAACCCGCACTCCGGATGCCATCGATGAAATCCACAGTCCCACCGGAACAAACGAGAAAAACATAATCAAAATAAATACTACTACTGCTGCAACAATAATCGGTCCTACCATAACCTTTAACCCCTTTCTGTGTATGCATATTTTCATTTATTAATACAAAATGGCTGCCCATTTGGATTAATCTCTACTCCTGTCTTGCCTTTCTGACCACAAGTGATGAATTGCTGATTTTGTAAATCTCCACCAGTGTGCCTTTTCTAAAAACGCACCGTCAGAAATCACATCAAACTCTACATCTTCTATCCGTACTTTCCCTGCCGGATGTAAATCCGTGGTTACAACTCCTTTTTTTCCTACAAGATACTGTAAATCCGTAGAACTTATGTAACCTTCTTCTTTATTCATTTTATCATTCAGAATAATCGGTGTCTTTAACCTGCCTTTTGCAAGCAGTGTAACCAGCGTAAATATCAAAACTGCAAGCAGCAATAAAACGACTGCTACGATAATAACCGCTTCCTGCACGCTGTCTGCGATTAAAAACACACCGGCGACCAGACAGCACCCGCCTAAAATTCCCGGCGCGCCAAAGCCCGGTATAATGGTTTCAATTCCTACAAAAAGAAAGCCAGCCGCCAGCAGTACAATTCCCAAAATCATAAAACCGTCCATTGCCCTTTCTCCTTTCCTTTTCGCTTCTTTTTTTTCTTTCTGTTTACAGTATATACAAAAAGCTCCGAAAGAAAAGACATAATCACGCAATACCGCATCTTTTATCCGCAACTGTCACTTTTTGATATGCAACTGTCATTTTTATTTTGGAAGTGTCACGTCAAATTCTGTTTTTCCCGGTACGGAAGTAACGGTAATCGTGCCATAATACTGCCCTGCAAGCTTCCGCACCATCCACAGCCCCAGTCCGTGGCCTTCTTCCTTTTTGCTTGAATACCCCTTCTTAAAAATCAGTTCCCGCTTATTTTCCGGTATAACCGGACCGTTATTGTATACAATAAACAAATACTGTTTTTCATTTTCCTGAATACACAGATGTACCTTTTTCTCTCCGTCCATGCCGGACACCGCCGTAAACGCATTGTCGATTAAATTGCCAAGAATCCGGCACACTTCCCACTGCTCCATGGAAAGTGCCGCCAGATCTGACGACACTTCCACAAAAATGTAATCTGCTGCTTCTGCGCATACTCCATTTTTGCCTGAAGCAGGGCATTGACCGCCGGTTTTTTCGTCCGCAGGGCTTTTCCGATCCGCGCAATGTCCTCATAGAGCGGATGCAGATACCGGTACGCTTCTTCATATTCTTCCAGTTCAAGCAATCCGTAAACGACCTGCATTTCATTTAAGTATTCATGCCGCTGTGCGCGCAGTTTTAAATTAAGATGTTCCAGATTTTTAAAATTTTCCTGTAAATTAACAATATAAAACTTATCCAGTAAAAATGTCGATAAAATAATACTGATATTGCACACCAGTAACATTCCCATAAAAACATAAACCGCAAGCGGCAGTGTTCCATACAGCCCAAGCCCCGCCGCAATCCAGAATACAATACTGATAAAAAACTGGATATACGCCGGAACCTGAATTTTTCTGCGCAATTTTTTCCATTCCATTAAATATTTTCCTCTTTAATACACCCGATCAGATTTAATTTCTGAAGCTTTTTCTTAGAGTATATCATAGTTACAAATACAATGAAATAGACGCTTAGTACTGAAATTAAAATTGCCATCCACGGAATATCCAATACCAGCACCTGTACGTTGTTAATCGTTTTGGCAATCCAGACGGATATAAGCACAGACACCGGAATCCCATATAACAGGGCTTTAGAGCCGTACATCAGACACTCAAAATACAGCATTTTGCCAAACCCCTGCTCCGTCATACCGATGGATTTTAACATGGCAAATTCCCTGCGCCGCAGCATCATATTGGTAGAAATGGTGTTGAATACATTTGCCATGGCTATCAGCGACATCAATACTAAAAATCCGTATGAGAATACTTTTACCACATAAATAATACTTCTGTAGGATTCGTATTCCATTGCCTCATCGACCAGACTATAGCGGAAATACTGACCATTATCTTTGAGAATTTTCTGCATCTGTTCATACACCGCCGTATGGTCTGTCGTCTTAAAATAAGTTATCAGTCCGCCCTGCCGATACTGCATTTTTTGTGTAAGCTTTTCCGCCATGGTGCGTGAACACAGCACAATATCATTTTGGTAGCGCAGATCGGTCTGCACCGCATACGGCAGCTTATCTACAGTTCCTCCGATATTAAAATCAATGTCTGCTACCTGTTTTTCTTCCTGCTCATTTCCATCTTCCGTTTCCGGATAAAAACATGCCTTTAATGTAAATGCCTGATTTGCAAAAACCGGATAATCCTTTCTCTTCCCAGTCTTTGTATCCGTCACACGGCGGTTGGTGTAGAGCAGATAAACCGGATTTTCCGTGTTCATATACGTATCCTTTGATAATCCGTTCTGCTGTAAATATCGTTCATACAAATCGTCTGCGATGCCGTAGACAAACATCAGTGTTTTTCCGTCGTTATAGGAAACCGAAGCATTTTCACTTTTCTTCTGCTCGGTTTTATATTCTTCTGTGAGATACGCGCTGTTTTCGTCCGCTTTATACCAGAACAGCCCCGCAGACAATGTGGTTGAACTTTCTTTTACGCCCTGTACCTGTTTTAATTTTTCAATAACCGGTTCTTCTTTTTCAATGTCTTCTAACGAACCGGAGCGGTAATAAACATCGTATTCCCCAAGCTTATAATTTTCCTCGACCATAAGCACAAGGTATTTGCCAAATGCGCTTGCCGATACAAACATCACAATACTGACAAACAGTGAAAAAATCGTGGTGCGGTATCTTTTGCCGCTTCTTTTAAAGTTCTTGCGGCTGATTACGCCTTCCACGCCGAACAGCTTCCTGAATATTTTAGAACATCTGACCTTTCTGCGGCTTAACTGAATATCGCCGTTCTGGCGGATTGCCTCAATCGCAGACATTCTCGAAATCCGTATCATCGGGATAAACGTTGAAATCAGCACCGTAAATAAAGATACGACTGCCGCCGCCGCAATTGCCGCAGGTGCAGGATACAATTTCATTTCACCGAGGGATACCATGCTTGCCGCAATGCTTTTCATACTGGCACGCACACCGAAAAGGGTAATGCCGATTCCCGCAACACCCACTAATATTCCCAGCGGGATTCCTGCAATGCTGACTAAAAATGCCTCGGAAAGCACACATTTACGAAGCTGCGCTTTGGTCGCCCCCACGGAGGAGAGCAGTCCGAACTGCTTTGTCCGTTCATTTAACGAAATGACAAAGGAATTGTAAATTAAAAGCACCGAAGCTCCGACAACCAGTACAATCACAATCACCGCTATCGTCGTAATAAAAGAGTAATAGGAAGAATACACGGATATTCCGCTCAGTCTTAACAGTCCGAGATTGTAGCCGGTTTCATAGGATGCATCGCTGTACCGTTTTAAAACCGCAAACGTATTCTTCGGATTTTTCACCCGAATGTAAACATCGGCACTTTCAACATTCTTTGTATTTTCATCGTATTTTGTATACACTACATAGCCGCTTCCGCTGCCAATATTAAAACCTGCGTCCTCATACAGACCGACTACCGTATACCGCTGTGTGTCCGCAAGTGCCAGTTCAACCGTATCGCCCACCTTGCAGTCCGCAAGAATGCCTCCTGTAATCAAATCCCTTGCAACCACAATTTCTTTTGAATTTTCCGCCATTCTGCCTTCTGTAAGCTCCAGCGGAAGGCTGATTTCATTTTCATCACTGAATGCCTTGACACTGATCTGATGTCCGTCCTGTTCTTCAATGGTACTGCCGATATTGTACATCAGACGTTCTGATAAAATGTCACTGTCCTGCCTGATTTTTTCCAGCCCTTCCTTTAAATCGACCTGCTCAATCACGCCGTACCAGTTGCCCGATTCTTTGATTTTATAATCCAGCATACTTTTATGCAGGCTGGCGATAAAGACCGTAATTGCCGTAATCAACGCCGCCGACAGCATAATGCCGATAATCGTTACCAGTGTACGCACTTTGTTTTTTACCATTTGCCGGTAAGTCATTTTTAAAAAAATATGATTCTGTCCCATTAGCGGATCACCTCATCTCTTGTGATTCTGCCGTCGGAAATCTCAATAATACGGTCCGCCTGCAGGGCGATGTTTTCATCATGCGTAATGACAACCAGTGTCTGATTGTACTTTTTATTTGACAGCTTTAACAGTTCCATAATTTCATGGCTGTTGGCAGAGTCAAGATTTCCGGTCGGTTCATCCGCTAACAGCAGTGCCGGGTCATTCATCAGTGCACGCCCGATAGAAACTCTCTGCTGCTGCCCGCCGGATAACTGGTTCGGCAGATGATTTTCCCTTCCTTTTAAATGCAACACAGTCAAAAGCTCCTCTAACCGTTCCCCATCGACCTTTCTGCCGTCCATTAACACGGGCAGTGTGATATTTTCCACGACATTCAGCACCGGAATCAGGTTGTAAAACTGGTAAATCAGCCGACCTCCCTGCGCCTGAAAATTGCAAGCTGTGTATCATTTCTTGCATAGACATCATTGCCGTCCACATAGACATGCCCACCATCCGGTCTGTCTACACCGCCAATCAGATGCAGAAGTGTAGACTTTCCCGAGCCGGACGGTCCTACAATTGCCACAAACTGCCCGCGCTTCACACTGAAGGACACGTTATCCAATGCCTTAAAGCTGTTTTCTCCTTTTCCGTAAATCTTTGTTAAATTATCTACTTTCAAAATATCCATTGACTGCCTCCTGTATTTTAGATTTCAGTCTAAATTGTAGGACAGTCCGGTGACTGTGCCATGACTTTTATATGACAAATCTGTCACTTTTCGTTTAAGGCAGCATTTTATAAAAACAGATTTGAAATTCCGCACCGCCGTTTTTTGCGTTAAATACCTTTATCGTTCCGTTCTGCCTGCGAACAATCTCTGCTGCCAGTGAAAGTCCGATACCCACTCCTGTATTTTCCGTTCCTTTGCCACGGTAAAACCGCTCAAACAGGTGTGGTAAATCTTCTTTTTGAATTCCTGTTCCGTTGTCACGCACGATGATTTCCGTGTAAATCGGATTTTCCTGCGCCTCTATCTGAATCTGCCGCCGGTCGGTGTGTGTTCCATGCAGTTTTTCACAATATTTTCCAGCGCTTCTTTTGTCCACTGGAAATCTCCCGTAAAGGATACATTTTCTGCAATATCGTATGTCAAAAGCACCTCTTTTAATTCAAGCTGTACCGCCATGCCCTCAGATACCGTATCTGCCAGCTCTTTTACGGACACCGGTGCATTTTGAAACTGCACGACACCCGCATCGAATTTGGAAAGCTTTAAGAGTGTCGTTATGAGTTCTTCGACATGCGAGAGTGCATTGGATAACTTGCCGCTTAAATGCAGGCGTTCTTCATATGTAAGTTTTTCTTCCATTAAAAATGACAAAATAATATTCACGCTGGTCAGCGGTGTCTTTAACTGGTGCGAAATATCCGCCATGGCATTCATCAGATACCGTTTGTCCTGTCCCAGCTGCACCGCCTGTTCGTTTAAACGGATTACCAGCTTGTGAAGCTGATTCTGCAAAATACTTAAATCACCCTCCTGATACTCCTCAAATGTCGTTGTATAATCTCCCCGCAGAACGCGGTCTATCTGCGCATAAATTTCCCGGATTTTCTTTCTGCGCCGGTATTCGCCCTCCGCATGGATTCCCATATATAAAATTCCCGTGGGAAGCACTATCCACCATGCCCGGCTTATCCATGCCGCCAGTATTGAAGCTGTAAACACAACGCCTTCTGCAATCCATTCACCGTTTCTTTTCATAGACGGTACCCCATTCCACGCACCGTCTTAATTAACTCTGGATGGGACGGGTCTTCTTCTATCTTTTCCCGCAGCCGTTTAATATAAACTGTCAGCGTGTTGTCATTGACGAATTCTCCTGCCACGTCCCAGATTTCCGAGAGCAGGCGGCCTCTTGATAAAACCACACCCTTATTGTTAAAAAATATCAGTAACAGGCGGTATTCGAGTGCTGACAGTGCCAGCTCCTCTCCGTTACGGTATACGATTCCCTTGACCGTATCCACGGTGATACTGCCCTCTTTTAACAGCTTCTGGCTCTTTCCTGTCCGTCTTAACACACTGCGGATTCTTGAAACCAGCTCCCGCGGACGGAACGGCTTATTGATATAGTCATCTGCGCCCATATCCAGTCCCGTCACGACACTGTATTCATCGCCCGATGCCGTAAGGAAAATGACCGCCGCCGGGGATTTTTCCTTTGCCGCCGCACAGACTGCATATCCATTGCCGTCTGCTAACGATATATCAATTAAGAGCAAATCATATTCCCTTGTTTCAAGTTTTTCAATCGCTTCCCGCTGCCCCGCTACCGCTTCTACGATAAAATTTTCATTTTTTAAAAAGCTGCTTAAATAATCTACAATATCCCTGTCATCTTCAACCAGCAAAATTTTTTCCTGCACGCTTTTTCCGCCTTTCGCACTTTTTACCTCGTTTATATATCATAATCATCATAACAGTCCACCGAAAGTTCGTCAAATAATTAACTCTGCTTTTCTTTATGATAAGAACGTGCTATGATAGTTTTGTAATGATTTTTCTCAAGGGGAGGATTTTAAACTATGGCGTTACATATTATGGACGAAGCAAACAGATGCCTTCAGTGTAAGGTTCCGCAGTGTCAGAAGGGGTGTCCGATTCACACCAACATTCCGCTGGCAATTCGCCTGTTAAAAGAAAACAAATTAAACGAAGCCGGAAAAATGCTTTTTGAAAACAATCCGCTGACAACCGTGTGCAGTCTTGTCTGCAACCATGAAAATCAGTGTGAGGGTCACTGCGTACTTGGCAGAAAAGGTGCGCCGGTTCATTTTTCCAGCATTGAAAATTATATTTCCACAACCTATGCCAACCAGATGACCAACGGCCCTGCCGAATCCAACGGCATGCGCGTTGCCATTATCGGTTCCGGTCCTGCCGGTATTACGATTGCGATTATTCTTGCACGATACGGCTATCAGGTTACTATTTTTGAAGGAAAGGACAAGATTGGCGGTGTATTACGCTACGGCATCCCGGAATTTCGTCTGCCAAAGAGCGTCTTAGACGATATTGAATACCGCCATCTTGAATTAAAGGGCATTAAAATCCGCCCGAATACGACAATCGGCGGTGCTATCGGCATTGACGATTTATTCCGTGACGGCTATAAGGCAATTTTCGTCGGTACGGGTGTATGGAAGCCGAATACCCTGCATATTAAAGGTGAAACCTTTGGCAATGTCCACTTCGGTATCAATTACCTAAACAATCCTGACAGCTACCGCTTAGGCAAGCGTGTTATCGTCATCGGTGCCGGAAATGCCGCTATGGATGTGGCAAGAACCGCTATCCGCAAGGGTGTGGAGCATTTAACCTGCTTTTCTATCACAAAAGAGGTCGCCGCCAGCCATTATGAGTTCAGCTATGCCCAGTTAGAGGGTGTTCAGTTTGAATACAATAAACGTCCGGTTGAGATTAAAGATAACGGTGTTATCTTTATTGATATTATTGAAAATGAAGACGGTACCTTTACCGATGTTGAAGGCACCGAAAAGCTTTATGAAGCTGACAGCACGATTATTTCTATCAGTCAGGGACCGCAGAACCGTATTGTCAATACCACTGAAGCTTAAAATCCACTGCCAGAGGTCTTTTGGATGCCGATGAAACCGGTCACACTTCAAGACCGGGGATCTTTGCTTCCGGTGACGTTGTAAACGGTGCACGTACTGTTGTTGAAGCTGTTGCCCACAGCAAGATCGTAGCAGAGTCCATGCATGAATATATGCAGAGCCTGCCAAAGGACTGATAATATATCAGGTACTATAACCATCAATTGCTTGCTCTCTATCCGATTCACAGTCGGAAAAAGAGCAGCCGATTGACGATTAAACGGTGTCCGGTATTCCTGCCGGACACTTTTTACTTTATGGAAATTTGTATCCCCCGTCCTATTCTTTCTATCTTTTTTCCTAGAATTCCCTTTTATCCTATCCCTTTATAACCACATACTTTTGTACTGCATTATGGTAAAATTTCATTGTATTTCTATTTTTAGGAGGAAAGAAAATTATGAAACACAATTTTAAGAAAATTCTGTGTGTACTGCTTGCCTGTCTTATGGTGATTCCGTTCTGTACAGAATTTGCAAAGCTTCCGCAGATTTGGGCAGCTTCGTCCGACATCGTGGACATTCCCGATGTCAATATGAAAGCCGCTTTAAACAGCGCTTTAAAAGTTGAAGATTCTTCTGCTGATATTACAAAGGAACAGCTTGAATCGCTCACTGCTTTAAAATTAACAGGTTCTGATGACACACACATTACGGACTACACAGGTCTTGAGTACTGTGTGAATCTGAAAACCTTACGGATTACCGATTCCGAACTTACGGTACTGCCGGATATTACAGCATTAACAAAACTGCACTTTCTGGATTTAAGTGACTGCTACAACCTGACAGATATTTCTAAAATTCCGGTAACGGATACTTTAAATGATGTAGAACTCGAAAAATGCACATCTGTAAATGATATCAGCCCGTTAAAAGCAGTTCCATCTATCACAAGACTTTGTCTGGACGGTGTTAAAATCACCGCTGAAAATGCAGATTCCAATGCGGACACAATTTCAAGCCTTACGAATCTGAAATATCTGGATTTAGCATACGCTTATGTAACAGACGAGTATTCTTCAATGTTTGATTCGCTTACAAAGCTTGAAACCTTAATTCTGGCATATAACCGTTTTTCAAATGTTGATTTCCTGTTGTCACACAACGGTACTTTAAAGGAACTGACACTTTACGGCTGTCCAGTTGCCAATGACATGACCGACACACTCGGACAAATGACCAGCTTAAAAACACTGGGTATCAGCTCTACAAATATTATGGACTACCGCTTTATGTCCCGTCTGCCGCATTTAACCAACTGGCCTATCCGTATGGCAGAAGGAAGTGATTCCTTCCCGACCAGACCATACACTAAAATTGTAAAGGAATTTCTGCCATATACACAGGAAACCTGTGTAATTGACAACCCGGTTATCAATATTGACGGCACACCTGTCGCTCCGGTTGAAGCAGACGGATACACTTTTGATGCGTCATCCAATCAGATTATACTGGATACAACACTTGTGGACAGCGGTTCCCGCTTATATTATTATATTAACTATCATTTTACTATTACCACGCCTGCGGGATATGACATTGTTATGCACCCGCTTGTTACCGTTTATGTCAGCAAAACAAGTGCACCGGATCCTATTAAGCTTTTCACCCAGCCGAAATCCTTTAAGGGAATTACCGGCAGCAGTTATTCTTTAAATGTTGCTGTACAGGGAACGGGCGGTTCTAATAAATATCAGTGGTATAAAGACGGTACGGCTCTTACCGGTGAAACTTCATCCACACTGAATTTCTCTGCACTTGCCGAAAGTGATGCCGGAGATTACACCGTTGTCGTTTCTAACGGTGTAAGCAGCGTCACAAGCGACACCGCAACCGTTACGGTTATGCCTAGACTTCAGATTTCCGCACAGCCTGCTTCTCTTTCACTGACAGAGGGGGAGAGTGGAGAACTCTCTGTTACGGCTTCCGGCTACGGAACATTATCTTATCAGTGGTTTAAAAACGGTTCTGCCATAACCAATGCACCGGCTTCTTCTATCCGCTTTGATAATATTTCAGGCAATGATGCGGGAAGCTACTATGTCGTTGTATATGATGACAACAGTTCTACCATGAGCAGCGCTGCAAATATAACCGTTACTACAAAACCAACACAGCCGGTTACAAAGCCAACCGAAACCGCTACGACAGAAGCGGCTACGACTCAGCCTGTTACGAAGCCGGCTGAAAATGCTACAACGGAAGCGGCTACGACTCAGCCTGTTACAAAACCGGCTCAACCTGCTACAACAGCGGCTGTCCAGCCTGCAACTTCTACCAAAACAATAACAGCCACAAAAACTGCCGCTGCTTCAACAGATACTGCGACACAAAACAACACACAGGAACCGGCTACCGGTGATACAACATCTGTCGCTGTTTACGGACTTCTTCTTTTTGCCGCTGTTCTTGGCTGTGTAACACTGCTGATTACAAACAAAAAGAAAATGGATAAATAAATACATACAACAGTTATAACCGTTGTATTGACACAAAAACAAATGACATAAAAATAAGATAAAATAAAAAATATCCCGGCTTTGCAGTCTGCCTAAGCGGGATATTTTTACTGTGCATACAGTTTGAATTTTCTTACCAGTGTATCCAGTTCTTCTGCCTTGGCGGATAACTGTTCGCTGATTGCTGCGCTTTCTTCTGATGAAGAAGCCGTATTCTGTACTGCCGCCGATAACTGGTCGATTCCCTGATTGACCTGCTCTAAGGCAGATGCCTGATTGACGGCTGTTTCATTAATCTGATGTGCCACATCTGCAAAGGTGTTCATGCTCGCAATTACTCTGTCAAAAGACTGGGAAACGGTTTCCGTAACTGCATTGCCTTTTTCAATTTCCTGAACGGTTTTGCTGATTAATTCCTTGGTTTCTGCCGCAGAATCCGCACTGTCTGCCGCCAGCTTACCAATCTGGTCTGCAACAACCGCAAAGCCTTTTCCTGCTTCTCCGGCTCTTGCTGCTTCAATTGAAGCATTTAATGAAAGCAGATTTGTCTGTGAAGCAATACTTTCTATTGTTACAATAATATTATCGATTTCGCTGGAGATTTCATAAATACGGCGCATTTCATCGGTCAATTCTTTCACCTTTTCCTTTTCCTGCTCTGCATCTGAAACGGTCTTTTGAATATCATCATATGCCTGCTGCGTTTCCCTGGCACTTTCCGTTGCCATATTGGCTACCGAAGTCACTGTAGCATCTAACTGCTGGATTGCACTTGCCTGATCAGTTGCGCCCTCTGCAAGTGCCTGCGAAGACTGGGATATACCGTTTGCCCCTTCTTCAACCTCATCCGCACTTGTCTGGATATTCGTCAGAGTACTGTTAAAACGCTTTAAGATATGTACAAAAGACTCTTTAATACTTGCAAAATCACCGAGAAAATCTGTAATTTCATCGCTGTCCTCTGTCAAATCGCCGGTTGCCATACACTGTAAGATTGCTGAAATCTCATTTACATAATCGGAGAGATTTTTCGTTGTACCGCGCAGTGCATCCGCAAGCTGTCCGATTTCATCTTCGGATTCATAGGTAATCCGTTCTCCGACAGACATATCTCCGCTGTACATGATTTTGGCAGCTTCTGTAATCTCCTGTACCGGTTCTACAATGGCACTGGCCATCTTGCGTGTAACACGCAGTCCGAATACCACGTCTGCGATAAGCAGTAAAATACCTGCCACGGTCATCCCGACACCAGTATATTTTGTCATGGTATAATAATTAACCGCAGTCTTATCAATCGAGTTTCCCAGCTGCTCAGAAAGGCTTTTAATGTCATTTACAATCGGCAGATATGTATTATTATTTAATTCAACCGCCTCGCTGTAACGGCCTGCCTTAATCTGTGTCATTAACTTGCTTCTGACCTTTTCACCTTCATCAATCTTAGACGCTAACTGATTTAACAGCGCTGTACTTCTGTATTCATCTTCCGGTTCTGCATCTGCTGTACAGAATCTGTAATCAGACTGACATCTTCTGTGACGGTCTTTTCAAAATTCACATAGCTGTTCCCAACCTGTGATGAATCCTCAGTCAGAATTCTGTTAATCGCACGCTGTAAATCCGTAATGCCGTAGCGCACTTTGCCTACACTGTCAATATTGGCAAGCGGACCGTTAAAAATACCGCTTACATTTCCCTTTACAATATTTAACCCCACAAGTAACAGTACCGCTATCACTGCCGCTACTGCAATAATAAAGCCATGGGATATAAATAATTTTTTCTTTAG
>ENA-OQIO01000867-OQIO01000867.1-human-gut-metagenome-genome-assembly--contig:-NODE-867-length-15628-cov-4.308883_pt1 | contig 15628 bp, 15 predicted proteins | sample MGYA00242573_ERZ504737 | MGnify/ENA primary metagenome ERZ504737 (study PRJEB26092, sample SAMD00036203) | human gut metagenome | host: Homo sapiens | study: EMG produced TPA metagenomics assembly of...
GACAAAGCGCTGGAAGCAAAAGAACATAAAATGTCTGACGAAGAGATCGATGCCATCGGTGCAGGAGATCAGGGTATGATGTTCGGTTTCGCAACCAACGAGACAGAAGAATATATGCCGCTGGCCATCTCTCTGGCACACAAACTGACCAGACAGCTGACGAAGGTAAGAAAAGACGGCACACTGGCTTATCTGAGACCGGACGGAAAATCTCAGGTAACTGTAGAATACGATGATAACGGAAAAGCATACCGTCTGGATGCAGTCGTACTGTCCACACAGCACGATCCGGATGTAACACAGGAACAGATCCACGAAGATATCAAAAAATATGTCTTCGATGAGGTTCTTCCGGCAGAGATGGTAGATGCAGATACCAAATTCTTTGTAAATCCGACAGGAAGATTCGTAATCGGCGGACCAAACGGTGACAGTGGTCTGACAGGAAGAAAGATCATCGTAGATACTTACGGTGGATATGGTCGTCACGGTGGTGGAGCTTTTTCCGGAAAAGACTGCACCAAAGTTGACCGTTCCGCAGCTTACGCAGCACGTTATGTTGCAAAGAATATCGTAGCAGCAGGTCTGGCTGACCAGTGTGAGATCCAGCTGTCTTATGCGATCGGTGTGGCACATCCGACTTCCATCAACGTAGACACCGCAGGAACCGGTAAAGTGAGCGATGAAAAACTGGTAGAGATCATCCGTGAAAACTTCGATCTGAGACCGGCCGGAATCATTAAGATGCTGGATCTGAGAAGACCGATCTACAAACAGACTGCAGCTTACGGACATTTCGGAAGAAATGATCTGGATCTGCCGTGGGAAAAACTGGATAAAGTAGATGTCCTGAAAAAATATCTGTAAGATATTATTGCACAGAGTAAATATACAATATAAAGGTTGAGAGTAACGATTCAGTAGGCAGTATTTCGCGAGGGTACTGAATCGTTACGATTGAGAAACGAAACTGCCGCAGGAATTTTAACTTCCTGCGGCAATTTCGTTTTACTTGCATTGCATATCAATAATTAGAAAAGGGAGGGCCGGGGTTTTAGTGCCCCGGCAGTATGAAAAGTGTTTTGGCAGCTGGTGCAAACAGCTGCACGAATCTATATAAAAGGTAATTGTTTTTTGTCGAGGTCCGACAGTCACAGGGTTTGTAAAATATTTCGGTAACGATGTTCAGTCTTTGTTACCGGCTCTGGCTGTCATCATCTGCATCCGCCGTCCTCTTTGTTTTGATACTGTAAGTATACATGGAGTTTGTGTCCATTTTATGGAAATGAGATAAAGGATTTCTAAACTCTTTTAAGAAATGTTTAAAATATCTGGAAGAGTTTCCGGTGGTCTGGTAAGATAGATGGGAGTGAATAGAAAGAGAGAATGCTGATTATGGGCAAATTGTTTTATATTATGGGAAAGAGCGCATCGGGAAAAGATACGATTTATCAGCGCCTTTTAAGAAATCCGGAGTTTTCTCTGGAACGTCTGGTGATCTACACCACCCGCCCGATCCGGGACGGGGAACTGGATGGCAGGGAGTACCATTTTGTGACGGAAGAGGATTTTCAGAAACTGAAAGCAGAGGGAAAGATTATCGAAGACCGGGGGTATGAGACGGTTTACGGGCTGTGGCGGTATTTTACGGCGGATAATATGAATCTGGAAGAGAAAAGCTATCTGGGAATCGGAACACTGGAATCCTATGAAAAATTAAAGGCATATTATGGAGAGGAAAAGATCCGCCCCATTTATATAGAAGTGGAAGACGGAGAACGCCTGAAGCGGGCGATCGCGAGGGAAGAGACGCAGGAAACACCGAAATATGAAGAAATGTGCCGGAGATTTCTGGCAGATGCACAGGATTTCAGTGAGGAAAAGATCCGGCAGGCAGGAATCACCCATAGATTTTCCAATATGGACGGGGCGGGAGGCTACTCTGAGATTGAAAAGTATTTAAGGAGTGTGCTATAATAATGATATTCCGCAGACAGAGTACAATATAATATAGTATTCTTTTGCGCAGAGATATTGTGAAAAAAGCAGCTGTGGAAGCCTGTGGTGATAAAACCGGAGATTACCACAGAAAACAAAAGAACACAGGAGGTGATTGTATGGCAGGATTTCATGAGATTATCGGACATGATGATGTTGTAAATCATTTACAGAATGCCATTCAGATGGGGAAAGTTTCACATGCGTATATTTTTAACGGTGAGGTAGGAGCAGGAAAGAAGATGTTGGCTTCTGCATTTGCCATGGCACTGCAGTGTGAAAAGCATGGAACAGATCCATGTATGGAATGTGACTCCTGTAAGAGAGCGTTAAGCAAAAATCACCCGGATATTATTACGATCACACATGAGAAACCGAATTCTATCGGTATCGAGGATATTCGTATCCAGCTGATTGATGATGTATCCATCAAACCTTATACAGGTCCTTATAAAATCTATATTCTGAACGAAGCGGAAAAACTGACACTGCAGGCGCAGAATGCATTGTTAAAGACCATCGAGGAGCCACCGGCTTATGCGGTGATCCTGCTTTTGACCAGCAATGCGGATTCTCTGCTTCCTACGATTTCTTCCCGGTGCGTGACCTTGAATCTGCGTCCGGTGAAAGAGAGTGATGTGAAAGAATATCTGATGGAGCATATGCATCTGCCGGATTATCAGGCGCAGATCGACGCGGCATTTGCCCAGGGAAATATCGGGAAAGCAAAACAGATCGCAGAATCTACGGAATTTGCCGAGATGGCGGAGAGAGCTTTCCGACTTCTCAGAAAGAGCAATGAGCTGGAACTGTACGAACTGGTGGATATGATCAAAGAACTGACAGCGGAAAAACAGAATATTTACGATTATCTGGATCTGTTTACCATGTGGTTTCGGGATGTACTGTTGTTTAAGGCGACAAAAGAAGTAGATGGTCTGATATTTAAAGACCAGTATAATTATATTAAAGAAAGAGCAAAGAAAAGTTCCTATGAGGGTATAGAGAATATTATAGATGCCATAGGAAAGGCCAGAGAGCGTCTGCATTCCAATGTAAATTTTGATCTGGTTATGGAACTGCTCTTCATGACAATCAGGGAGAACTAGAATGGTAAAAATTATCGGTGTCCGGTTTCGGAATGTAGGAAAGATTTATTATTTCAATCCGAAGAGTTTTCAGATGAAACCGGGAGATCATGTAATCGTGGAGACAGCCCGCGGTGTGGAATACGGCACAGTGTACTGGGTCCGAAAGAAGTAGACGACAGGCAGGTGTACAGCCTTTAAAAGATGTGATCCGCATGGCTACACAGAAGGATGATGCCAAAGAAGAGAGTAATCGTAAAAAAGAGAAAGAAGCATATCAGGTCTGTGTCAAGAAAATCCGTGCGCATCAGCTGGAGATGAAGTTGATCGATGTGGAATATACCTTTGACAACAACAAGATTCTCTTTTATTTTACCGCAGACGGAAGAATCGACTTCCGTGAACTGGTAAAGGATCTGGCGGCGATCTTCAAAACACGTATTGAGCTGCGTCAGATCGGTGTGAGAGATGAGACGAAGATTCTCGGAGGTATCGGTATCTGCGGTCGCCCTCTGTGCTGCCATACCTATCTGTCAGAATTTGCTCCGGTATCGATCAAGATGGCGAAAGAGCAGAATCTGTCACTGAATCCGACCAAGATCTCAGGTGTCTGCGGCCGTTTGATGTGCTGCCTGAAAAATGAGCAGGAGACATACGAGTATCTGAACAAACAGTTGCCGAATATCGGAGATCAGGTAATGACACCGGAAGGTATCAAGGGTGAGGTACAGAGTGTCAATGTACTTCGTCAGCTGGTAAAAGTGATCATGGATGTCAACGATGAGAAAGAGATCCGTGAGTATAAAGTAGAAGAGTTAAAATTCCGTTCCAGAGGATGCAGCCGGAAAGAGAAGATGAAGCTTTCCAAAGAAGAGCAGAAGATGATGAAGGAACTGGAATAATGACAGGAGAAAAAGATGAATATCCCATTGAAGGAAAATGAGCGTTTGGATGATCTGCAAAATGGCTATCATATTATCCAGAATACCAGGGATTTTTGTTATGGTATCGATGCGGTGCTGCTGTCTGACTTTGCCAGGGTGAAGAAAGGGGAACAGGCGTTGGATCTGGGAACCGGAACGGGAATTATCCCTATTCTGTTAAAAGCAAAGACGCAGGGAGAGCATTTTACCGGTCTGGAGATTCAGGAGCAGAGTGCCGAGATGGCAGGGCGCAGTGTGGTGTATAATCATCTGGAGGATGCGATTACCATCAGAACGGGAGATATCAAAGAAGCCACTGCCATCTTTGGCAGGGCTTCTTTTTCGGTAGTTACCTGCAATCCTCCGTATATGCATGGCAATCACGGTCTGACCAATCCTCATCTGCCCAAGGCAATTGCACGACATGAGGTTTTGTGTACGTTGGAGGATGTGATCTCTCAGACGGCACAGCTGTTAAAGCCACGGGGGCGATTCTATATGGTGCATCGACCGTTTCGTCTGGCAGAGATCATGGGACTGATGATGCAATACAAACTGGAACCGAAGCGGATGCGTCTGGTGTATCCGTATGTGGACCGGGAGCCGAATATGGTTCTGATCGAAGGGCTTCTGGGAGGTAATTCCAGGATCACGGTGGAAAAACCGCTGATCGTATATGAAAAGCCGGGCGTGTATACACAGGAGATCCGGGAAATTTACGGGGATGGAAGATAGGAGGATACCGATACTATGGCAGGAAAATTGTATTTGTGTGCGACACCGATCGGGAATCTGGAAGATATCACCTTTCGTGTGATCCGGACGTTAAAAGAAGTAGATCTGATCGCGGCGGAGGATACGAGAAACAGTATCAAACTGTTGAATCATTTTGAGATTTCAACGCCGATGACCAGTTATCATGAATATAACAAGATCGATAAAGGTCATTATCTGATCGGTCTGATGCAGCAGGGACAGCAGATCGCCCTGATCACGATGCAGGAACACCGGGTATTTCTGATCCGGGAGAGGAACTGGTGGCGATGTGCCATGAGGCAGGGATCCCGGTCACTTCGCTTCCGGGTCCGGCTGCGTGTATCACGGCGCTTACGATCTCCGGGTTATCGACGAGACGGTTTGCGTTCGAGCTTTTCTGCCGACGGATAAGAAGGAGAAACAGGCGATTCTGGAGGAGTTAAAAGAAGAGACGAGAACGACGATTCTTTATGAAGCACCGCACCGGCTGGTACGGACGCTGGAAGAGCTGGTGGCTGCGCTCGGAAACCGGAGGGTGACGATCTGCAGGGAGCTTACGAAGAAACATGAGACGGCGTTTCTGACGACACTGGAGGATGCACTGGAGTATTACCGGCAGGAGGATCCCCGTGGAGAGTGTGTGATCGTGATGGAAGGCAGAAGCCGGAGAGAGATGATCGAGGAGAAGCAGCGGGCATGGGAAGAGATGTCGCTGGAGGAACACATGAAGATCTATGAGGAGCAGGGGATTGGACGGAAGGACGCTATGAAGATGGTGGCGAAGGACCGGGGGATCTCGAAGCGGGAGGTTTATCAGGGGTTGCTGGATTAAATTAAGTTTTTGGCTAAGGGGACGCCCGGAGATAGAACAGCAAGGGGCGGAGGCATTTTGCGTGCCGCTTAGAGTGAGCTTTAAGATCCTCGACTTACGGAGACTTTCGCTTGGGTCAGCCGACCCAAGTGAATATAGTCGTAGTTAGTCGATAGCTTAAAGTCGCTCTGCACGCTGCCTCCGCCCCTTGCTGTTCTATCTCCGGGCTGTGTTTTGGCTGAAACTTAAATTGTCTGTAGAGTTTGGTTGTGGCAACCTCTGATAGGTGGAAGGGGGTGGATGAAAGTTGTATATGAATGAATATAGCTTAAAAATGATAATGCATTTTGCTGACATATAATAAAACCCCCTCGGGAGATGTGCTCCGAGGGGGTTTTGAAGAGTAGATTGTTAGATTGTATCCATAAGGTCTGCGCCGCTGATGATGCGGTGCCAGAGGTTTTCGCGTTTGGGGGTTCCCGGGAGGAAGTAGGGGAGGCGGTCGGCTTCCAGTTCTTCCAGGCGCTTTACTCTGCCGTCGATATAGTAACGGAGACGGTAGCGGGTGCTGGTAAGGCGGGCGATGACGCCGGAGAGTTTGATGTCTACGAGTTCATAGCCGAAAGGTTTTGCGTCCTGCATCCAGAGGTGTTCGCGCAGAAGTCTGGTTGTGGACAGATCGTTGATGATTCCGGGGATAACTTCTTCGCAGATGGTTTCCAGTGTGGATAAGTCATGGGCATCGTATGCTTTTTTCAGGCGGACGCCAAGGTCGGCTTTGCCGGCGAGCGTGCTGGCGAGACTGTGATAGAAAGCAAACAGCGTATCATAAGCCGGAGTATGTTTTCGGCAGATTTCCAGGCGGTCTGCCAGATCCTGATAATAACGTTCAGTGTCCAGATCCAGATCTTCGATATGGCGGTCAAAGATGCCGAGAAGAGGATCCTGATACAGCAGATATTTGGACGGATTATCGGTGTCCAGATTCGGCTGTCCGTTCTGGAACAGGGAGTCCAGGGCATCCAGTTCCAGGAAGTCGTTCAGGCCGGCACCGGTCACATCGTGGAATTCTTCTGCCAGTGCTTTCTCATCGAAGTCTTCATGGAAGCCAAGATGAGCGAACAGCACCAGACCGGGCAGAACGGCATCTACAGGAGTTTCTGCACCGTTATCCATCCAGGCGGTACAGAAGACTTCCGGCAGATGGTATTTTTTGCATGCGGCAAGTCCCGCACGGGTGCAGGTAAAGGTCTTGGAATAGTTTGGTGATATTCCGTTCCAGATCCAGGAACCTCCGGCAAAGATGACTTTGTTGGAAAGCTGCTGATGAACGCGGATCATTTTTTCATAGATTTTCTGATCCGGGTTATAGTAGTCCCAGTAAACCAGTCCAAGTTCCGGATCCGGTTTTTCCCAGTCACTGCAGTCTGTATCGTCGGCAACATCATAATAACCGCCGCCGGTGTTGGCAGTGATATACATATCGCTCCAGATCATCGGCTCCAGCCCCAGTTTTTTGCAGATTTCAAAAACGCGGGCACTGTGTTCGCGAATCAGAACGGAACTTTTGGTATATCCGTTTTCCCGGAGGTACTTTCCAAGGCCGAGCTGTGCAGCTTCGTCCATGCCAAGATGTACCCGGTTGGTGGAAAAGGACTCTTTTACGGAGCAAAGCATTTTTCAATTAGGGTGTAGACTTCCTCTTTCCTACCTGAAGGATGTCGGCGGTGTCCTTGACGGTTTCTCCAAGCGGCCATTTCAAAGCATTGTGAAGATGGGCCAGTGTCTGGATACACGGAACAAGTTCAATGCCGAAGGTTCTTGCATAAGCATCCATCTCGCGGATCTCATCCTGCTGTAGCGGCCGCGGTAGGCACCGAAATAAGGTTCATCCGGTACGGTGTAAGTCTCTTCGGTGTAGAGCATCAGGGTGTTCATTCCCAGTTTCGCCATGATACGAATAAAAGATTTTACCTTTTCTACGGTAAATACTGCATTTCTGGAGCAGTCCAGCATCACTCCGTTTTTTGAAAAGTATACAGGTTCACTTTTTGTGTTCCAGGTATCCTCCGGATGATGTACCGCCCAGTTCAGTCCCCGATAATAATGCGCCGGTTCCTGACAGGTAATATGCAGGTGATCGCCGTTTCGTGCGATGGTAAGCGGAACATTTTCCTGAAACTCCACCTGAATCGCCAGTTCCTTTTCTGATTTGATATCCCCCAATAAAAGTTGCGTTCCTTCTTCCACTTTTTCCAGGTCAGTGGAGGAAGGGGAAAATGAAAATTTCATAACCTTCTCCTTTCTTCCGAAAAGTTTTCGGACAAGCTTTTGCCTTATGATTTATTGTAACGAATGGAGGGGGGAAAGTAAAGATAATGGGGGAGAAAGAAGTTTCAGAAATAAAAAATACTTGAAGAACTGGGGATTTGAGGAAGCGTGAAGATACTGGATTGTTACATATTTATACGATGGAAAGCGTATACATAACCGAATACAATAAAAACGGAGTATCTTTTCATGAATTATCTCTGGGGCAGTATGATTCTGATCGGGATTATCTACGGGACAGTGACCGGGCATCTGGAGGAAGTATCAGAGGCGGCGATTCAGTCTTCGAAGGAGGCAGTGAGTCTGTGCGTGGTGATGGCTGGGGTTACGGCACTCTGGGTTGGGATGATGCGGATCGCAGAGAAGTCCGGACTTCTGGAGGCAATGGAGCAGAGAATGCAGCCGGTGCTGAACTTTCTGTTTCCGGAAATCCCCGGGAATCACCCGTCGAGGAAATCGATTGCAACGAATCTGCTGGCGAATATCCTGGGACTCGGCTGGGCGGCGACACCGGCAGGGCTGAAAGCGATGGAAGAACTGTCGGATCTGGAAGAAGAGCGGCGGAGAAAAAAACAGCGGGCGGTAGCTGTGGGTGCAGCAAGTAATGAAATGTGTGATTTTCTGATCCTGAATATATCTTCCCTGCAATTGATCCCGGTCAATATCATTGCTTTTCGGACAGAATATGGCAGTGTGACGCCAACGGCGATCGTTGGTCCGGCAATCCTTGCGACGGCGATCAGTACGGGTGCTGCCGTTTTGTATATCAAAACAAAAAACTGGATGGCCAGACCGAAAAAAGCTAACAATATTTTTACGAAAATGGTATTGAAAAATGAAAAAGCATCGCATATAATGGGTGAAAGTAAATAATGTGATAAAGATCCCGGGGCTGTGTCCCCGGATTTTTATCGCGCAAAATGAGGAGTTTTTATGAGAGGAGGAACTTTATGGAGAGAGATATGACGGTGGGAACACCGTGGAAGATTATCCTGAACTTTACGATCCCAATTGTTATTGGAAATATTTTTCAGCAGTTTTACAGCATGGTGGATACGGTCATTGTCGGTAAGTTCGTGGGAACGAAAGCACTGGCGGCTGTCGGCTCGACCGGAACGATCGGGTTTCTGATCCTGGGATTCCTGATGGGACTTACGGCAGGTTTTACGGTGCTGACCAGTCAGCGATTCGGTGCCGGAGATATGCCGGGGATGCGAAAGACGGTCGGGTCTGCGGCAGTGCTTTCGGTGATCGTCAGCGTGGTGATGACGGTGATCAGTATGGCGTTTATGAAGCCTTTGCTGATTCTTATGAATACACCGGAGGATATTTTTCAGGATGCGTATAAGTATATTATGATCATCTGTGCGGGGATTTTTACACAGGTTATGTATAATCTGTTAGCGGGTATCCTGCGTGCGCTGGGTAACAGTAAGACGCCGTTGTATTTCCTGCTGTTTTCCGCAGTACTGAATATTGTACTGGATCTGGTGCTGATCATTGTGTTTCACCTGGGAGCAGCGGGAGCGGCGTATGCGACGGTTATTGCGCAGGGAGTTTCGGCGCTGCTTTGCCTGGTCTATATTATTAAGAAAGTGCCGATTCTGAAGCTGGATCGCTGGGATTTTAAACTGGATGGTCATCTGGTACGGCAGCAGCTAGCCATCGGTTTTCCGATGGCACTGCAGTATTCGATCACTGCGATCGGTGCGATGATGGTGCAGGCTGCGCTGAATGTGCTTGGTTCTGTGCATGTGGCAGCGTTTACTGCGGCAAATAAGATCGAGCAGATAGTAACGCAGGTTTATGTGGCACTGGGTACTACGATGGCTACTTACTGTGCACAGAATATGGGTGCGGGTAAGGTGAAGAGGATCAGCAGGGGCTTCCGGGCAACAACGATCATGGGTAGCATTTATTCGGTCGTGTTCGGAGTGCTGGTGTTCTTCTTTGGTAATATGCTGACCGGACTGTTTGTGTCTGAGAATCTGGATCAGATCGTGGGTCTGGTGGATATTTATATGAAATGCGTGGCGCTGTTCTTTATTCCGCTTAATGTGGTAAATGTATACCGAAACGGTATCCAGGGAATGGGCTATGGATTCCTTCCCATGACGGCAGGGATTGCAGAGCTGGCAGGAAGAGGGCTGACGGCTGTGGTTGCTTCGCATTATAAGAGTTATCTGGGGATTTGTCTGGCGAGCCGGTGGCGTGGATTTTTGCGTCTGCACTGCTGTTGGTGATGTATTTTGGGATTATGAATAAATATAAGAAGGCTGGGAATTTCCGGGAGTAAGGGAAGTTTGTTGTGGCAAAAGGGACGCGGAAGCCAGGAGTCTGCCGCTGTTTTTTGCGTGGGGGAGATAGTGGTTGAGAGCGGAGGGGGTTGGCTGGTATGGGAAAATACGCTTTTTGAACTGCACACTCGAATCCATACCCTGCGTGAATGATACAGTTATTTATGGAACGATGTACCAGGTAAGAAAGCAGATGGGTGGGGGTTACATAAGGTTTGCTATGATGGTGCTGGCGATGATGCCGGAGAAAGTGCCAGAAGGGCGCCGGGGAGGGTGTATCTGGTTTTTTGGACTTTGGCGGCTATGTAGTAGACGCTTAGGGTATAGAAGATGGTTTCGGTGCTGCTGAGGATGAGGGAAGCGGTCAGGCCGGTGGTGGAGTCGGGGCCGTATTGTTTGTAGAGGTCGAGGAGGAGACTGGTGGCGGCGCTTGAGGAGAACATTTTTACGATGGAGAGGGGAACCAGGGCGGAGGGGAAGCCGGTGGGTTTCAGGAGGTTTTCGAGGAGGGATGCGAGGGCATCCAGGAAGCCGGAGGCACGCAGGATTCCCACGCTGGCCATCAGACCGATTAACGTGGGCATGATTTTTACCACTATTTTCAAACCGTCGAAAGCACCGGTGACGAAGTCGTTGTAGATGTCCTTTTTCATCAGAAGACCGAAGCCGATGATGTAGAAAAAGAGGAGTGGGATCATCAGATCAGAAAGAAAAAGCAGGATACGCATACAAAGCTCCGGGAAGGATTGTTCTTTGTAAATATATGCGGAAAGGGGACAGGAAAGTACATGAAGAAAAGAATTCTAATCACTGGGGTTCTGGTTGCATTGATAATGTTCGTTTTCATACTGATGGGTAAAAAAATTGTGAATAGTATATGGTTTAAAACTCAATGGGATATTAACTTTCCATTTGTTGAATCTTATTATACGGTTGACGGCATGTGGGAATCATATAATATTTATTTGTGCTCAGAAAATGACAAAAAGGTTCTAAAAACATCATTGTACAAGCAGATACCAACAAAGTATTGGGAGGAAGAAATGATAGGACATTTAGAAAATATGAATATTGATCCTGTAATGTATCCTTCTTTTTCTGAAATTAATTATTGCATAAGAAGGCAAAAGGGAGACGCTGAGCTGATCATGCTTATGAGTAGTTCACAAGATATGCTATATGTTTATACATGTACACGATAAATGAAAATTTGTAACTGTTCAGTACTTTCACATGTACGAGCAAAAAGGTATTTGAAATTACCTTTGGCAAGGGCATTTTGCTTGTATGTCTCGGGATTTTGGCATATTCATGGCAAAACAACCTCGCGAAATATTACCTGCTGAATAGTTACGAAAATATCGGCTTACAAGAGTATACAAAGAGGGACTGTCATTCCAGACAGTCCCTTTTCTTACGTTATACGAACAAACAGTTAAAGAATGTTATCGGCATAAGATTAAGCCGTTTTTTTCGCAGAAGATTTCGGCCATTTCTTTGCCTGGTAACAGTAGTAAACGATAAACATTACCGCCGTGATCGCCCAGGTGACCGGGTAGCTGAGGACGATGGTGTTGAGACCCGGAGAGAGTGGTACGATGAAGAAGAGCCAGGCGATACGCAGCAGGCAGACACCGAAACAGGTGATAAGCATCGGGATCACAACATCTCCGGTTCCGCGGAGTGCACCGGAGAGCAGTTCGATGAAGACGAACAGGCAGTATGCCGGAGCAACGTGGTGTAACATCTGCATACCGATAGAGACTACATTTTCATCGGAGGTAAACAGACGAAACAGCGGAGTGCCGAAGTTATAGAAGATGAGAGTCAATGTCAGAGCTGTACAAAGTCCCATACAAAGCCCGATGCGGACACTCTTTTTCATGCGGTCGTATTTTCCGGCACCAAAGTTCTGTCCTACGAAAGTCGTAACGGCGATACCGAACGCATTATTGACCATCCAGTATAAAGAATCGATCTTTCCGAAAGCACTCCAGGCGGCCACTGTATCGGTCCCCAGATTATTTAAGAACGTCTGGATCAGCATGTTGGTAACACTGTATAAAACTGACTGGATGCCGGTAGGACAGCCCACCCAGATCAAACTGATCAGAGCAGATTTGTGGAATCGGATCTTTCGGAACTCCAGCTGATACAGATCGTCGGAATGCATCAGGGCGCGGGTGATCAAAACGGCACTGACTCCCTGAGAAAAAATCGTGGCGATTGACACACCGGCAACTCCCATGTGAAAAACGATCACCAGCACGATATCCAGCACAATATTCAGGATACAGCAGACGATCAGATAATATAACGGTCTGCGGGAGTCTCCCATTGCACGAAGGATACTGGAACCCACATTATAGATAAAGACAAAGATAATACCGGCGAAGTAGATCCGCAGATAGAGCAGTGCATCCGCCATGGTTTCCTGTGGTGTGTGCATCAGTTCAAGCATCCAGGGAGCAATCAGAATTCCCAGAACGGTGATGAAAATACTTCCAATGATAGAGAATGCATAGGCAGTATGCAGAGCACGGTTCAGCTGCACTCTGTTCTTTGCACCGTAAAACTGGGAAATGATAACCGAAGCACCGGAAGCCAGTCCGACGAAGAAGCCCACGATCAGCCCCACAATCTGTGCAGCGGAACCACCGACGGCGGCAAGAGCTTCTTTGCTGACAAAACGTCCGACAACGATCGTATCTGCCGTGTTGTACAGCTGTTGAAAAAATGTTCCCAGAACAATGGGGAAAAAGAACAATAAAAGTTGTTTCCAGATCACGCCCTCGGTGATCTGATTGGTTGTAACAGTTTCTTTCTTCATTTGTGTAAAAACCCTCCTGTGTAAAAAAACGCCCTGCATTTTCCCCCATGAAACATGCAGCGCTCTTATGTTCAGCATAAGCGAAACCATCCGGAAAGTCAATGGGTGGAAGTATGAAATTATGAATTTTCAAGGAAGATGAAAGTACTTGAAAGTAAAAGAAAACATGTTATACTGGATGTAGAAATATAGTAATTATTTTATAACAGGAAAAGGTAGCTGTGAAGGACCGGAACAGCTGCAAGCAGATGCCGGAAAGGATTGGAAGATGAGTTATTACAGAAAAACAATAGTACCCAACATAGAAGCCCATTATGAAAATCTGTCTGCAGTGGAAAAAAATATCGCTGATTTTTTTATTTCCAATGAGGAAGATATGGATTTTTCATCCAGACATATTTCTTCGATGCTGTATGTGTCAGAGGCATCTCTGTCCCGATTCGCGAAAAAATGTGGTTATAAGGGCTATCGGGAATTTGTGTTCAAATACAAAGAATCGTTCGGAGAAAAAGATCACCAGATCACAGGACAGATGAGAGAAGTATTCGACTCTTATCAGGAGTTACTGAACAAAAGTTATAATCTGGCAGATGAGGCGCAGCTTCGCCGGATTGCCGGGAAGATGTCAGAGTGCCGGCGGGTTTTTGTTTACGGGAAAGGAAGTTCCAGCCTAGCAGCCAGAGAGATGCAGTTCCGATTCATGCGGCTGGGGTTGGATATGGATGCGGTGGATGAGACCCATATGATGCGGTTTCATTCGACGATCGTACAGGAAGACTGTATGGCGATCGGTATCAGTATCAGTGGCAGGACGGAAGAAGTGATGGAATGTCTGAAACAGGCACACCGGCAGGGAGCCTACACGGTACTGCTGACAGCCAACGACCGCCCGGAATACAGTGAATTCTGTGAAGAAGTGGTATGTCTGGCGGCAAAGAAAAACCTGGACTTTGGCAATATCATCTCTCCGCAGTATCCGATTCTTGTGATGACGGATATTTTATACGGATATTATCTGGAGATCGATTCATCTGTCAAACAGGCACGGCATGATAATTCTGTCATGCTCTTAAAGTCAAGACAGATTCAGGATAAGGACGAAGGAGGAGAAGGAAAACAATGATCATCAAGAGAGCAAAAGTCTATACAGAAGAAGGAACATTTGCGGATAAAGAGGTCTGCATAACAGGGGAAGTTTTTACAGAAACCGGTGGGGACGGAGAAAAAGTGGTCGACGGCAGCGGCTGTTATCTGATTCCGGGACTGACAGATATTCATTTTCATGGATGCATGGGAAAGGATTTCTGTGACGGAACGGAAGAGTCCATTCAGGTAATGGCGGATTATGAGGCCAGTCAGGGCGTGACAACGATCGCACCGGCAACCATGACGTTTGACGAGGAACGCCTGACCCGGATCGCGAAAGCGGCGAAAGCCCATAAAAATGAAAAAGGTGCGATTCTCTGCGGAATCAATATGGAAGGACCGTTCATCTCCATGGCAAAAAAAGGAGCACAGAACGGAAAATACATCCATAAACCGGATGTGGCAATGTTTGAACGGCTGCAGGAAGCCGCGGGAGGTCTGTTCAAACTGGTAGATCTGGCACCGGAAGAAGAAGGTGCGATGGAGTTTATCCGGGCGGAAAAAGGAAAAGTCGTGCTGTCGATCGCGCACACAACGGCAGATTATGAGACAGCAAAAGCAGCGATCGAAGCAGGTGTCACCCATATGACACATCTGTACAATGCGATGAATCCCATCAACCACCGCGCACCGGGACCGATTATCGCGGCAGCAGATGATGAATACTGTGAGGCCGAACTGATCTGCGATAACGTACATATCCACCCGGCAATCGTGAGAAATACATTCAAGATGTTCGGAGAGGATCGTGTGATCTTCATCAGTGACACCATGGAAGCAGCCGGTCTGGAAGATGGCATGTATGAGCTGGGCGGACAGCCGGTGATCGTAAAAGGAAACCGCGCGACCCTGGAAGACGGAACTATTGCAGGTTCCAATACCAACCTGATGAAATGTATGCGTACCGCTGTGAAGCAGATGGGAATTCCTTTGGAAAAAGCGGTAAAATGTGCAGCAGTCAACCCGGCAAAAAGCATCGGTATCTACGACAAATACGGCAGCATCACACCGGGAAAAGTGGCAAATGCAGTACTCCTTGACCGGGAGACTCTGGAAATCAAAGGGGTTATCCTGAAAGGACAGATGCTGTAAATCCGGAGAAGAAACCCATAAAGACGGGGAACACAGATCTGACCGGCAGAGAGTAGGCAGCGGAGAGAAAACAGAGAGTTACAGGAAGATAAAAACAGGAGCAGAGACGGATGCGATACCGTTTTGCTCCTGTTTTTTGTGTGGCATGATAAGAATCATCGTTTCAAATGCTCCCTCAGATTATCATCTTCATAATCAAATACACAGCGATCGTAAGCATTGATCACATGAGTCTGATTATATTGATCGTAGCGTTTCTGATTCCGTCCGTAGGACATATGTACATGCCCGTGGATAAAAAATCTCGGGTGGTACTTGTCCATCAGAGTGTTGAAGACCTGAAATCCTGGTGTGGG
>ENA-OQIO01000868-OQIO01000868.1-human-gut-metagenome-genome-assembly--contig:-NODE-868-length-15603-cov-4.784311_pt1 | contig 15603 bp, 12 predicted proteins | sample MGYA00242573_ERZ504737 | MGnify/ENA primary metagenome ERZ504737 (study PRJEB26092, sample SAMD00036203) | human gut metagenome | host: Homo sapiens | study: EMG produced TPA metagenomics assembly of...
TTGGGCATACTAAGACCACGTTCCCATTTGCTAACTGTTTTATCTGATACATATAATTTTTCAGCCAAATCCTTTTGAGTTAAATTCTTTTCCTTTCTTAATTCGGTTACAAATAAACCGAATTTTCATTACTAATTTGATACATATATTCACCTCCTGCACACATATTATAATGGGAGTATGCATAAATCAATCGACTAGCAGTAGAATTTGTAATATGCTTCTTCTTTGACCCCTTATAAACACCAAAGCTGAACAAATAGGATTTTTCTTCCTACCTGTTCAGCTCTTTGTTTACCTGTAAATCAATTCATTTAACACAATCTCTTCTGCCATATTACGAATACCATTTACCGCTCTGACCCATTATTGCAAAATTTCTTGTCTAAGTCATCAATTTACTGGCTACACTTTGACTTTGATTGTACTATTCTAAGATCTAGTCAACAAATGTCAAGCATGTATTGACTTATATAACACTTCTTCAAATTCTAGTCACCTACTTTACCCAACATGCGTTGACTTATATAGCATTTTTTCAAATTCTAGTTGTCCACTCACCTTGCATTCGTTGACTCATATAGCAATTCTTCAAATTCTAGTCATCTGCTTCCCAGTATTCGTTGACTTATATAATAATTCTTCACTTTCCAGTCATCGAATCATCCAACTATTGTCCTAGTTTGGACAATAAAACACATGTCTCAACATGCACACTCTGCGGGAACTGATCCACACCTCTACACATCTTGATCTCATATCCATTCGCACACAGATACTTCAGATCTCTCGCCAATGTCGCACTGTCACAGCTTACATACACAACCTTCTCCGGCTGCATCTTCACGATCGTCTCCAGCAGTGTCTCGTCACAGCCCTTTCTCGGTGGATCCACTACGATCACGTCTGCATGAGCTGTCTCTCCGTTATGCTCTCGCTCATATTCTGCATAATATTCCGGCAGAACTTCTTCTGCCTTCCCAACGAAAAATTCTGCGTTATCAATCGCATTGATCTTTGCATTCTCTTTTGCATCATCAATTGCCTGCGGCACAATCTCAACTCCGTAAACCTGTTTTGCCTTCTGAGCAAGGAAGAGGGAAATCGTTCCGATTCCGCAGTACAGATCCCACACGGTTTCATCACCTTTGAGGTCTGCATACTCAAGTGCAAGTCCGTATAGCTTCTCTGTCTGTACCGGATTCACCTGATAGAATGATAATGGAGAAATCTGATATTTTACATTTCCGATATAATCTGTAATATATCCCTGTCCCCAGAGAATTTCATAGGAATCTCCCATGATCACATTGTCTCTTCGTGTATTCGGGCTGATCGTGATACTTGTCATGCCTCAATCTGAATAAGCTTTTCAATCAGACGCTCTGCTTTCGGAAGTTTCTTTCCGTTGACCACAAGGCAGACCATAATCTCTTTTGTCTTGAAGCCATAGCGGATCAATGCATGCCGGATCAGACCTTTTCCAGTCTTCTCGTCATACGATTTGATCTTGTTTTCACGCATATATTGTAAAATAATCTCGAGAATCTCTTTGTTCTGCTCTACGCCAAGAGCGCAATCTGTGTTTGCAATAATATCATGTGTTCTTCCGGCATAGAACCCCGTAATCGGATTGCCTTCTTTGTCTGTTCCAAATGGAAACTGTGCTTTATTACGATAACTAAACGGATGCTCCATTCCAACAACCGGCTGCATCACAGCTTCAATCTGCTCTTTTGTAAAGCCACCAATTCGTTCCAGATTTCCGCGGATCTTCTGATCTTTAAACACAAGCTGACGATCATAAGACATTTCCTGAATCTGGCAGCCTCCGCATCTTCTGGCAAATGCACACTTTGGTTCTACGCGATATTCTGACGGTGTGATGACTTTCATCAATCTGGCATAGCCGTAATTCTTCTTTGCCTTCATGACTTTCGCTTCAACCACATCACCGATCACTGCGTCTTTGATAAAGAGCGTGTAGCCATCCACATGGCCAATTCCTTCCCCGCTCACTCCGATATCTGTTATTTCAACTGTTACAATATCATTCTTGTTCATTCTTTTCTCTCTTCTATTTTACTCTTAATTATACAAAGATGTTGGGGTCAAAAGGTATTTTGACCCCTATGATACACGGATTGCTTCGCATTTCATGCTCTCGTTGTTAAATTTAATCCTCAGATGCTCTTCTTAAATTAGACTCAAACAGACGATTATATCCAAGCCATTCTGTTCCTGTTTTTCCTTTGAACAGTTCTGTCAATGTCTGAAGCTTTGCATCTGTTGAATCTGCCATATTCAGTGCCACTGCCTCTGCCAGTGCCGGTTTCTTTGGAGAACCGTATTCCAGTTCACCGTGATGTGCCACGATACAATGCTTGAGTTCATGAGCAAGCTTCACCGGAAAGTCCGGGATAGAACGAATCGCATCATCAATCATCTCGACACCGATCACGATATGTCCGATCAGCTGTCCCTCATCTGTATAATCATTGTCCGGAAAATCAGAAAGTTCTTTCACTTTTCCAATATCATGGAGAATTGCAGAACTAAGGAGCAGATCTCTATTCAAAATAGAGTAGCTTGTTGCAAAATAATCACACATACGAGTTACACTGAGTGTATGTTCAAGCAATCCCCCGGAAAATCCGTGATGTACTGTCTTCGCTGCGGAATGTGCCTTGAATTTTTTGATAAATGCTTCATCTTTTATATAGTAGAATTCCAACACCTGTCTTAAATATTTGTTAGAGATCTGACGAATATAAGCTGTCAGTTCCTCGTACATTCCGTCTACACTCTTATCTGTTGTCGGCATATAGTCTGCCGGATTGTATTCTCCCTCTTCCGCCTTTCTGATCTGACGGATGTTCAACTGAAGATTTCCGTTATAATTGATCACATCTCCAAAAACTTCGATAAAGTCCTTCTCATCATAATCTGCGATTCCCTGGGAGTTCGGATCCCATACTTTTCCATCCAATGTTCCTGTCTTATCCTGAAGGATCAGATTATCATACGGCTTTCCATTTCTTGTCTCTGCGGAACGTTTTCCTTTACAAAGATATACATTCCTGATTGTTTCTCCCTCGCATAATCCATCTATAAATCTCATTTTCTGCCTCTTTCACTTGTTATTCTTTACTTTCAATCGTAACATCAAATTTAATATCTACATATCCTTCAGATCCTCGGCGCTTCCCTTCCACTTTGATCTGATCTCCTACTTTCCATGTCAGCATCAGTTTACGGTAAGCACTCATGCTTACAATTTTCTCTCCATTCACAGAACAGATCACATCTCCACTCTGTATACCGCTGCCATTGCAGGTGAATCTGCTGCCACGTCAATCACATAGATTCCTGACGGCATGCCCTCTTCTTTCTGAATTCCACTTGTCACTGCTGTTCCTGACACACCGATATATGGTACACTTGCACCGTTCGCTAACAGCTGGATAACCAACTTCAGATCTGAGATCGCATAAGCATTCGCAGTACGTATTCCACGTTCTTTCCAGATATCAGAAGAAATCATTCCGATCACTTCTCCATCCAGATTGAATAAAATACCTGTTCCTTCGGATGCACTGCTCATATCGGTCGCAATCACACTATACTCTCCGTCGCGTCCGATTTCTTTATAGTTTGACGAACTGACAATTCCGTAACCGCTTCCTCCGGCATAACCGAAAATATTTCCCAGTGCGAATATAACATCACCCTGTTCTGTCAGATTCGAATTGCCAAGTGATGCTACACTTGAAGCACTCCATGTGGCATCTGAAAGGCTTTTTTTATCTACCGCAAATATTGCAAATCCACTATTTTTATCCTTTTTTTTCAGGCTTGCCTTATATTCTGATTTATCTGAAAATGTAACGCACCACTCTTTTGCATCTTCGCAGATCGAAGCATAGGACAAAATCAGTATCTCCGGTCCGTTATCCGCAACGATCACACCAGATACGCTCTCATCAATTCCGGTCGCTTCTGCATTCCAGTTCTCCTGTTCTGTCCCCTTCGCAACAGATACCACACTCTTCTTCGCTGTCAGTGCTTTCTCATATGCTTTGGACATCATCTGTACATAACTGATCTCCTGCTGATCCTGCACGTCATTCTGCTCTGTCGTGTCGTCACCTTCTGCTGAATCTTCCTCTGATTGATCGTCCTCCTGGATTGTCACAACTTGTGTCTTTTCAGGAAATAAATGCTGTGCAAGTGGACGCAATGCAAAGAATCCCAAGCATGCAAAGCCTCCTAAAACCAGTCCGCATATTGCAATCCAGATGAGCTGTTTCATTCCTTGCTGTCTGCTGATCTTCTTTGGTTTTATCGTCTCTTCAAGAAATGCAAAAGATTCCTTTTCCTCTGACTGTTCTAAATTTTTCCCGTCAGGACCCTCTTCCGGAACCTGACCATTACTTTTCTTTTCTGACATTGACATGAACCTCATTCGTGACTGTTCACTTCCGTGTCAACTACAAAATCAACCGACACGGACATTTCCATTACTTAGTATAACTGATTCATATAGATTGTTCAATATCTATAAAAGCCTTTTATTTAATGAAATAATAAGGTACAATAAGACTCGGAAATAGTTATTGTTCACATGTATTGTGAACAGCTACATGATTAAAAAATTAGTATTAAGTTGAAATGACAGAGGAAAATAAATGAATCAAAAAACATTATTTAAACTGGAATATGATAAGATCATTGCTCTTCTTGAAAAAGAAGCGACATCTTTCCGCGGAGGACAGCTCTGCCGTCGTTTGAAGCCAATAACCGACCTTCATAAGATCAACACTTATCAGGAACAGACTGCTGCCGCTTATACACGAATCGTGCAAAAAGGACGTATCTCGTTTGGTGACGCTGCACCGGTTGAAGAATCCATGAAGCGTCTGGAGATTGGTGGCTCACTCAGCAGCACAGAACTTCTCCGTATTTCCCGCCTGCTTGTAAATGCAGCCAGGGTAAAGGCCTACGGAAGACATGATACACAAGAGGATGCTTGCGACTGCCTGGATGAATATTTTAACCTGCTTGAACCACTGACACCACTTTCAAATGAAATCGACCGCTGTATTATCGGCGAAGATGAATACAGTGATGATGCCAGTTCCACACTGAAGCAAATTCGTCGAAGCATTAATAACATCAATGACAAAGTACACGCCACTTTAACTACACTGGTCAACGGTTCCCTTCGCACTTATCTGCAGGATGCAATCATTACCATGCGTGGAGACCGCTATTGTGTACCTGTTAAAGCGGAATATCGTGGACAGGTACAGGGACTCATTCACGATCAGTCTTCAACAGGTTCTACTCTTTTTATTGAACCTATGGCAATCGTAAAACTGAACAATGACTTAAAAGAACTTTATGCAAAGGAACAGGAAGAGATTCAGGTAATTCTTGCGAATCTAAGTGAAGAAGCCGCACAATATATCGAGGAAATCCGTGTGGATTACCGTTCTCTGACGGATCTTGACTTCATTTTTGCACGAGGTGCTCTGGCAATGTCCATGCGCGCCAGCCGGCCGCTTCTGAATGAAGAGGGACGCATCCGTATCCGTGAGGGACGTCACCCACTGCTCGATCCGAAAAAGGTTGTTCCGATCACCGTGACACTTGGGGAAGACTTCACACTGCTGATCATCACCGGACCAAACACCGGCGGTAAAACTGTTTCTTTGAAAACGGTCGGCTTGTTCTGTCTGATGGGACAGTCCGGACTTCACATTCCTGCCGGAGACCGCAGTGAACTGGCTGTATTTCATCAGATTTATGCAGATATCGGAGATGAACAGAGTATTGAGCAGAGCCTTAGTACATTCTCTTCTCATATGACCAATATTGTCTCTTTCCTTAAGAAAGTAGATGAACGTTCGCTGGTTCTCTTTGATGAACTTGGAGCCGGTACAGATCCGACGGAAGGTGCCGCACTTGCAATTTCTATTCTGTCCCATCTTCACCAGAGAGGAATCCGTACAATGGCTACCACACACTACAGCGAGTTAAAAGTCTATGCACTTTCCACTCCGGGTGTGGAGAATGCCTGTTGTGAATTCGATGTAGAAAGTCTTCGTCCGACTTACCGTCTGCTGATCGGTATTCCTGGTAAAAGTAATGCATTTGCAATCTCCGGGAAATTAGGTCTGCCGGATTATATTATTGAAGATGCAAAGAAACGGCTCAGTGAACAGGACGTTTCCTTTGAAGATCTTCTTACTGATCTTGAAACAAGCAAACGGACGATTGAAAAGGAACAGGAAGAAATCGCACGATTGAAGAAAGAAGCGGAAGACCTGAAAGCCCAGGCGAAACAGCGCCAGGAGAAATTAGATGATCAGCGCGACCGCATTTTACGCGAGGCAAATGAAAAAGCAAACGCCATTCTGCGTGAAGCAAAAGAAGTTGCCGACAAGACGATCAAAGATTTCCGTAAATTCGGCAAGGAAAACATTTCTGCTGCAGAGATGGAAAAGGAACGTGAGAAGCTGCGTAAGAAGATCAAAGATACAGCATCTGCGTCTGCAATGAAAGCACAGAAACCAAAGAAAGAGCATAAAGCATCTGACTTCAAGCTCGGAGAATCCGTTAAAGTTCTCAGCATGAACCTGACAGGAACCGTAAGCTCTCTACCTGATGCCAAAGGGAATCTTACCGTACGTATGGGAATCCTCAGTTCCCAGGTCAACATCTCTGATCTGGAGATTATCGAGGAAGTCTCTCCGTATGCACCGAAGAAAATGAACCGTACTTCAAAAGGCAAAATTAAAATGGGAAAATCTCTTTCTGTCCGGCCTGAGATCAATCTGCTCGGACGTACTGTTGATGAAGCCGTTGCTGAGCTGGATAAATACCTGGATGACGCAATCCTCGCTCACCTAAATACTGTCCGTGTAGTTCACGGAAAGGGAACCGGAGCACTCAGAAAGGGAATTCATGAATATCTGCGTCGTCAGAAACATGTAAAATCCTATCACCTTGCCGAATTTGGTGAAGGTGACGCAGGTGTAACAATTGTAGAACTTGGCTAATTATTTTAAACAGTTACCAACTACCTTATCATGGTTAATGGGGGAAAAAGAATGTTTGGAAAACAGAAAATCCTAATCGTAGATGATGATGAGAATATCGCTGAACTGATTTCTCTTTATCTCACAAAAGAATGTTTTGATACAAAATTAGTATATGATGGAGAAGATGCGCTTGCAGCTTTTGACAGCTATCAACCAAATCTGATTCTTCTTGATCTGATGCTTCCGGGAATTGACGGGTATCAGGTTTGTCGTGAGATTCGTTCCAAAGCTGCCACACCAATCATCATGCTTTCTGCAAAAAGTGAAGTATTTGACAAAGTTCTCGGACTGGAACTCGGAGCGGATGATTATATCATGAAGCCATTTGACCCTAAGGAAATGGTTGCCCGCGTAAGAGCTGTCTTAAGAAGATATCAGGTTGGACAACAGAATGATACTTCTGTTGAAAAAACAAAATGTGCGGAGTTTGACGGATTGACGATCAATCTTACAAACTACTCTGTTGTGTGTGACGGACATCCTGTTGATATGCCGCCAAAAGAATTAGAACTCCTTTACTGTCTTGCTGCATCACCGAATCAGGTATTCACAAGAGAGCAACTCTTAGACCGTATCTGGGGCTATGAATATATCGGAGACACTCGTACCGTTGATGTTCATATTAAACGTTTGCGCGAAAAAATTAAAGACCACCCTCACTGGAATATCAGTACTGTATGGGGAATTGGTTACAAATTTGAGACAAAATAGATTTAAATCATCGGTCCTGGATACTGTAAACAGCATCTGGTGACCGATGAGTACTTAGGGAGAAATTATGAAAGCAGTTCTGCATTTAAAATTTATTGTACTTTATATTATTTTCGGGTTTCTGTGTGTTTTCACAACGGCAACATTGACCACAGAACTGATCACCGAACGTCTGGAAAAAGATACTTCACAGACATTATACAGAGAAGCAACCATGATTGCAGATAATTATCTGCCTTCCTATTTTTCAAACGAATCTTCCAGCTGGGCTGTTCATTCTCAGTTATCTGCTATGAAGACGTATCTTAATTCTTCTCTGTGGTTTGTTGAAAAAGATGGTACAATGATCACCTCTGCCAACCTGAAGGATACTACTGCACCACAATCCGTCAATAATTTTGATCCGGCCGAAATCGGGAGCAACCAGTACATGATCGGAACCTATCATAATTATTTTCAGGAAGATATGATTACTGTAATGGCTCCTGTCACACAGGGATTTTATACAAAGGGATATCTGATCATTCACAGCCCTGTCTCTCTGATCAACGAAAGATGCCGCACGCTGATGGTTCCGGTTTATATTTCTCTTGGAGTTATTTTCCTGTTGTCCTTCATCTTCCTGCTCGGGTTCCATTTCTTCGTCCATCGTCCATTGTTGCTGATCACAGAAGCTGCGAAGCAATATGCCATGGGCAATCTGGATTACGAGATTCCGGTAAACAGGCATGATGAGATTGGATATTTATCCGCATCACTGAATTTTATGGCTGCACAACTGAAGGATTCTGATGATTATCAGAAAAAGATCGTAGCAAATGTATCCCACGATTTCCGTTCTCCGTTGACTTCAATCAGGGGTTATGTAGAAGCAATGGCAGACGGAACAATCCCACCAGAGCTTCATGAGAAATACTTAAATATCATTCTCTTCGAAACAGAACGACTGACTGACCTGACAACGGATCTTCTTACTTTGAACGAATTTGATACAAAAGAGCTCCTGCTCAATAAAACTTCCTTTGATATTCAGGAGATGATCAAACATACTGCCCAGTCTTTCGAAGGTGTCTGTACTCAGAAGCATATATCCATTAAGCTCTTTCTACTGTCTGAACAGATTGATGTAATGGCTGACCGACGCAAAATCCAACAGGTTCTTTATAATCTTCTGGATAATGCGATCAAATTCAGTGAGAATGACTCTTCTATTACAGTAGAAGTAACAACAAAAAATGACAAAGTCTTTGTTTCTGTAAAGGATCATGGAATCGGAATCTCAAGAAAGGAAATCAATAAGATTTGGGAGCGTTTCTACAAATCAGATCTTTCCCGTGGAAAAGATAAGAAAGGAACCGGACTTGGACTTTCGATCGTAAAAGAAATCATACAGGCTCACGATGAACATATCAATGTAATCAGTACGGAAGGGGTTGGCACCGAATTTATTTTTTCTTTAAGCAAAGCTTAAAGGACAACGTGAATAAAACAAAGAAAACATCAGGTTTTATACTTCATTCTGAAATTCAGAAATATAGAAGTAATAAAATCCTGATGTTTTTCTTTTGCCTGACAAGCTCTTTTCTTTTATGAAATTGTTCGATTTATTTTCAACTTATTCGTAAAGGAACGGTGTTATCGTATCGTCATTCATATTGTCTGCTGTCACCCACACATATCCTGTGTTGACCTCAGCTTCATTTCCAATCTCAAGAACTGTACGTGCCGCTGCAACTACTGTCGCATATCCCATTCCAAAAGGATTCTGCACAATAAGTCCATCCACCTTTCCATCTTTCAATGCATTGACCTGCTCTTTTCCCGCATCAAACCCCACTAATGTAATATGTTTTTCTGCATCAAGCTGATCCATCGTCTTAATTGCAAGCTGGGTTACTGTCTCGTTCGTAGCAATACATCCTTTTAAATCAGGATGTTTCTCCATATAATATTGAATTGCATCTTCATCACTCATCTTTGCCGCGCCATCATTGACCTGCTGCATCTTCTCGGACAATTCATTGTCCGCTTCCTGTGCTGTCTCATTCGCACTTTCGTCTGCTGATGAAGAAGCCGCATTCGATGCTGCATCTGCAATTGTCTCGGAAGCATCACCTGTTCCTGTTGTCTCTTCCTTCTTTTCTCCTGCTTCTGCGGCTGCCAGTTCTTCTGGTGTTACCCCGACCTGTTCAGCCACAATTTGTTTCTTCAACATTTCCAGCTGATCCAGATAAATTGTCTCTGTAATAGTCACATTCGGATGATTTGCTGCAAGTTCATTTTTGATTCCTGCCTCACGCTCTTTCGCCGTATCTGATACTGTATCATGCACAAGCAACAGAATCTCCCCACTGTCACCGATCTTCTCACAGAAATTCTTTGTTCCTGTTGTTGCCGCTTCTATATTATTCGTTTTGCAAGTACTTTGGATATTCTGATAGCTGTTTCCTGAATCAAATGCTACGATCGGAATTCCATTCTCAATCGCAAGATCAAACTGGACGGAGCATGCGCTTGCATCTACACTGGAAATTGCGATCACATCCGGATAACGTGCAAGCTCTTCATCCAGAATATTCACCTGCTGATCGATATTATCATTCTCATCCGGTGCACTGTATAATACTTTCACCTTATCATTTCCGGAATAGCCAAGTGCTGTATTCAAGTCAGTTGCTGCCTGCTCTACCCCTGCCTTTACCTGATTCCAATATGGTGTTGAAGATCCCCTTCCGATTACAGAAATATAAGTTCCAGGTTCCAGATCCAGATTGTCTGCCGATGCATATGCAGAAGATTTAATTGCATCCAGATTCGCCTGATATACCGGTGCTTCTGTCTTATCCCCTGTAAAAACCGGATCATCTGCCTTCTTTCCGCAGCCGGCTGCAAGTACCGTCATACAAAGTGCTGCCGCAATCGCTGCTCTTACATTTCGTTTCCGCATAACTTTCTCCTTCTTTTCATTTACGCAATTTTATCTCTATGTTTTCTACTTTTTAACTCTCAATCCATTATGATACACGAATCCTCGAAAAATGGAAGAGATAATTTCTTAAAATCTCGTGAATTTTTGTTTTTTACTAATTTAGGATAGAAATCTTCTATTTTCTACGTTTATAAGTTCTATAAGACTAACTTATAAATTACTCAAATAAATACATCAGGAACTCTTGTATATTTCCCCATCTTGTATTAAAATGAGGATAACGAAAAGGGAAAAACCTATCGTAATCCAAAAAAGGAGGGTACATACAATGGCACACGTAATTAGTGATGAATGTGTAGCTGTGGTACTTGCGAAGGCGAATGTCCAGTAGGCGCTATTTCTGAAGGAGATGGCAAATATGAGATCGATGCTGATGCTTGTGTAGATTGCGGAGCTTGTGAGGCTGCTTGTCCTACAGGCGCTATCTCTGAAGCATAATTTATAAGCGCTAAGTGATCACAAAACGCAGAAGTCCTGCCCATCTGATTGATTCAGATGCGGCAGGATTTCTTTTTTTACAACTTTTTCTCTTGTATTCCATACCTTTCTTCAATTACCATTTTTTGCCATAATTTGACGAACGATTAGCACTCCTTTCATAATTTCTCTATGCTATAATAAATGTAGCGAAATCAGAACAGTAATCGCAATGATTCTGACAGGAGGATAGAAAATCAATGGGTGAAACCAGATTTATGATCTCTGAAGCTGCCAAGAAAGTTCAGGTAGAATCCCATGTCTTAAGATACTGGGAAGAGGAACTTCATATTCCGATCGGCCGCACAGAGATGGGACATCGATATTATACCCAGGATGATATCCAGCTCTTTTGCTGTATTAAAAAACTTAAGAATGAAGGGGTTCTGCTTCGAGATCTGAAGCCATTGATCCCAGAGTTGAAATCTACACGTCAGATAATGAAACACACTGAAAACAAGGAAAAAAATGCCCTTACCAAAACACCCGCACCTGACCTGACATCTGAGTGCAAACCGGCCACTACCACTACTCCGGTCGAAGTCATCACAAAGACCCAGCTGGAACATGTACGTTCACTCATCGGAGAAGTGCTGACTGAAGTCGTTACTGAAAATAACAAAGCATTAGAAAAAGAAATCAGCACTCAGGTCACCGCAGATGTCATACGTGAGATGGATTTTCTTTTCCAGGCAAAAGAACGGCAGGAAGAAGAACATTTCCGTAAACTGGACAGCCTGATTCGCCAGCAACAGGCGACCCGAAGAGAAAGTGTGAAGAATAGTCCGGTACTGAGATTCAAAAAAAAGATTTACATAGCATTTCTGCGATTTCTAATTGCACACTGCACATACCGGTAGATTTATTGGATTTGTATACCGAAAAAAGACAGGCGCTCTCCAACAAGTGCCTGTCCTTTTCTTTTTTATATCTCCTGGTCCTGCTGACGCAGCTCGTTTCCAAAGCGAGTGTACTGTGGCATCCACGCAAGACGCACTGTACCGATCGGGCCGTTTCTCTGTTTTGCGATAATAATTTCTGCAATGTTCTTATCTTCCGTGTCAGGATTATAATAATCATCACGATAGATAAACATACAGACATCGGCATCCTGCTCGATTGCTCCGGACTCTCGGAGGTCTGAAAGCATCGGACGCTTATCTGTTCTCTGCTCAACCGCACGGCTCAGCTGTGACAGTGCAAGCACCGGCACATTCAATTCTCTAGCAAGACCTTTCAAAGAACGGGAGATCTCAGAAATCTCCTGCTGACGGCTCTCATTCTTTCTTGAATTGCTTCCACTCATCAACTGTAAGTAGTCGATAATGATCAGGTCAAGTCCCATCTCCAGCTTGTATTTTCTACACTTTGAGCGCATCTCTGAAATCGTAATACCTGACGTATCATCAATGATCATTCTTGATGATCCTATTGTTCCGGCTCCTTCGATCAACTTCTCCCAATCCGTATCTGACAGATTACCGGTTCTTAGTATCTGTGCATCCACATGAGACTCCAATGAGAACAAACGGTTTACCAACTGCTCTTTGGACATCTCGAGACTGAAGATTGCTACTGCTTTATTCTGACGAAATGCCACATGCTGTGCGATATTCAATACGAACGCTGTCTTACCCATAGAAGGACGGGCTGCGATCAGTACAAGGTCTGAGCGCTGCAGACCGGACAACTTATAATCAAGATCAATGAATCCTGTCGGAATTCCTGTTACTGTTCCTTTTGTCTTGGACGCACGCTCAATTACATCCAATGCATTGAGTACAACCTGCTTGATCGGTACATACTCTTCTGAATTCCCTGTCTCTGCAAGTGCAAAAACCTGCTTCTGTGCATCTTCCAAAATCTCCTCTAATGCTGATTCTGCAGATAACAGGCATTTGCTGTCTCTTCATTTACTTTGATCAGGCGACGCATGATTGATTTTTCACGTACAATTTCAGCATAGCTCTTGATATTCGCAGAAGTCTGTGTTCCCATCAGCAAATCTCTTGCAAACTCCATGCTACTGATCTCTGGCGGGACATCCTTTTCTTTCAGATATTCCTGCAAGGTGATCAGATCGACCGGTTTTCCCGCATGAAACAGTTCCACCATAGAATTAAACAAGATTCCATATGCTGTCTGATAAAAATCATCCCCTGATAATATCTCGGAGGCCACCGTAATGGCCTCCTTGTTCATCAGCATCGCACCGAGCACTGCCTGCTCAGCCTCCGCACTGTGCGGAGGAATTCGTTTCATTGCTGCTTCCATATCCATAAAGATTTCGTCTCCTTATGCTTCTTCCTGTACAACTACTTTCAGTTCTGCTGTAACCTGTGGATGAAGCTTTACAGACACGTTGTGTGTTCCGAGTGTCTTGATCGCTTCTTTTAACTGGATCTTCTTTTTATCAACATTAAGATTCAACTGTGCTTTTACTTCCTCTGCAATCTCTTTGCTTGATACAGAACCGAAAGTTCTTCCACCTTCTCCAACTTTGATGTGTGTTACAATTTTAGCTTCTGCGATCTTAGCTGCAAGTTCTTTCGCGGCCTCCAGGTTCTCCTCCGCAACTTTTTTCTCGTTATTCTTCTGAAGCTTCAGATCATTCAGATTCTTTCCTGTTGCTTCCAGTCCAAGCTTCTTTGGAAGGATAAAGTTTCTTGCATATCCATCATTTACGTTTACGATCTCTCCTTTTTTTCCAAGAGATTTTACATCCTGTAATAAAATAACTTTCATTGTCAAATATCTCCTTCTTCTATCATTTTATCAATGGTCTCTTTTAATGCACTGACTGCTTCATGCATATTCGTGTGGTCAAACTGTGCTCCCGCAGAATTAATATGACCGCCTCCACCGAGCTTCTCCGCGATAATCTGAACATTCACTTCATCAATGGAACGCGCACTCATATAAATCTTATTTTCATATTCTGTCAATACAAAAGAAGCCTTTATTCCGCTAATATCCAGCAATTCATTCGCCGCTTGTGCTGCAAGCACTGTAGGACTGTCAATATCGCTTGGACATACTGCAATCGCATACTCCTTACGATAAACTTCTGCATTGCGGACTGCCTCAGCCTTGGCTGATAAGATGCCATATCATCACGGAACATCTTGCGTACCCGTGTAATATCTGCACCGCATCTTCTCAAAAATGCTGCTGCTTCAAAGGTTCTCACACCTGTACGGTTCATAAAGTTTCTCGTATCGATCATAATTCCGGCATACATGCACTCTGCTTCAAGTGCCGGGAATTTGATGTCATCTACCATATACTGTAGAACTTCTGCGATCATCTCGCAAGTGGAAGAAGAATACGGCTCCACATAAGAAAGTACCGCGTTCTCAATAATATTACTACTCTGCCTGTGATGATCCAGCACTGCAATCATCTTTGATTTCTTCAAGAGTTCCGGACACTCTGTCATCTGTGGCTTGTTCGTATCTACTACAATGACCATTGCATTGTCATCCACATAATCCAATGCCTGTTCTGACGTAATAAAAATATCATCCTCATATGCAGGGCTCTCCAAAATCTCATCATACAACGGACGAACAGATCCTGTAACTTCATTGATCACAATATGTGCCTTTTTTTCCAGACTTACTGCTGCACGGTAAATACCCATACATGCACCAAAAGAATCCGGATCAGCAATCTTATGACCCATAACAATAACTTTGTCTCTGGTCACAATAAACTCTCGAAGTGCCTCAGCCTTAACACGCGCCTTCACCCGTGTATTCTTCGCTGTCTGCTCCTTCTTACCACCAAAATAAGTTATTCCGTTACAATCCTTAATAACTGCCTGATCTCCGCCTCTGGCAAGTGCAAGATCGATTGCCACACGCGCATACTGGTAGCTCAACGCATACGTTGCCGTATTCAATCCCAAACCAATACTCAGTGTTGCTGATCTTGAATTACCGATATTAACCTGCTTTACCTCTTCCAGAAGAGAAAACTTGTCTTCTTTCAGCTTTTTATAAGCATCCTTTCGAAGTACGATAAAGTATTTATCCTTCTCCAGTTTCTTTACGATACCATCTACATCTCCGATATACTTATTGATCTTACGGTCGATCAATGCCACAAGAAGGGATTGTCTGACTTCCTCAACACTCTCCATAACTTCATCATAGTTATCAATATAAATCAATCCGGCAATCATTCGCTGATCTTCGTTCTCTCGGATGTAGGCATTCAGTTCTGTCACATCTCTTAAAGAAACTGCAACAAAATATTCCTGCTCTTCCGGAATCTGAAGCAACTCTTCTTTCTCACTGAATCCCTCCAATGATACTT
>ENA-OQIO01000869-OQIO01000869.1-human-gut-metagenome-genome-assembly--contig:-NODE-869-length-15575-cov-4.641766_pt1 | contig 15575 bp, 13 predicted proteins | sample MGYA00242573_ERZ504737 | MGnify/ENA primary metagenome ERZ504737 (study PRJEB26092, sample SAMD00036203) | human gut metagenome | host: Homo sapiens | study: EMG produced TPA metagenomics assembly of...
TGCAGTCACTCATCTTCGCCAAAGAACAGTTTGCCTTATTTGTAATAGATATCAGGCTGCTCCCTCTTCTTTTCAACTTTTCTGCCAACATCAGTGTCTGTTCCGTCTCTCCTGATACAGACAATGCAACCGTAGCTGTCCTCTCACCTTTTCCGCGAAATACCGGAGTAAATGGATCATCAATTGCAAAAGAAAACCAACCTACATTATTAAAATATCTTGCTCCATACTTTCCTATAATAGAAGAATTTCCCACTCCTACAAATATAATTGACGATGCCTTTGTAAGTAACTTCACAGCTTCCTGGATATTCTCAGCAAATGCCTGTGTCTGCACTCTCTCAAAGAAATCTTTAACCGCAGTAAGATCCATATTGATTTTCTTCTGTTCCTTGCTGCTGACTTCCTGTTTTAATTTCAAACGGAATTCAGAATATCCCTCGCATCCTACCTTTTTACAAAAGCGAAGGATCGTTGTTGTCGAAACATGAACCTCCTCTGCCAGTTCACGTACTTTCATATATACTACTTTCTCTTCATTGCTGATAATGTAATTATATACATCCATCTCCAACTGATTAAAAGACTTTATCATCTCATGCGTAAACATATGAATTCAGTTCCCTTCTATTTTTTCTCTCTATTCCATTCTTCTGATTATTCACTCAACAACTGGCTTGCTTCCTTCCAGCACTGCCGTCCTGCTGCCAGGATGGAACACGGCTGATCCAACGTGATCATTCCGCCCTCTGCTGTTGAGATAAATCCTCCTGCTTCCATCACGATCAAAGATGCTGCCGCATAATCCCACGGATACAGCATCAGTTCAAGATAGACTCCATTTGCACCGGATGCCACACGGCAGATATCAAGTGCTGCTGAACCACCGGCACGAATTCCAAGGCTGTTCAGATACAGCTTCTTCGCATGGTCAAAGATTCTGTCTGTATCTTCTGTCTGATACCGTGCAGTTCCGAATGCAACCAGATTGTCTGCAAGTCCTTTATCCGAACAGTGAATCTCTTTTCCGTTCAGCTTCGCTCCTTCGCCTTTCACAGCGGAATACATTTCTCTTGTGTAAGGGTTGTAAACACATCCAAACAGCATTCTTCCAAACTTTGTTAATCCGACTGAAATGCAACTATGCTTGTAATCAAAGATAAAGTTCGTCGTTCCGTCAATCGGATCTATAATGAAGCAATATCCATCTCCAAGTTCCTGCTGCATCCCGTCTTCCTCTGCAAGAAATGTCGCTTCCGGTATGAGTTGACGCAGGTTCTGAATCAGATAAAACTGAATCTCCTTGTCATGCTTTGTCACAAAGTTTGCAGTTCCTTCTTTATCAAAAACTGTCAGTTCCTCGTCCTGTGCCTGAAGCATCAGTTCCCCTGCCAGTGTTACTATCTTTATAATTTCATCGTATAACATGTTGGTTGTAGTCCTTTCCTGTTTATTCATCCAATCTTACAGATTCCATTTTTCTATACTGCTGATTCTGCTAATACTTCTTTGTCTTTCTATCTTATCATGATTTTCTACATTAATCTATATAGAACAAAGAATGTGCTCGGCACATTCTTGCGCCTGCGGCGTTGCTGAGCGCCAGTGACGCTCGTCCAGCAACGACCGAAGTGAAACGTAGACGCTTGCGACGCCTACCTTGTACGCCGCAGTGCGCATCCTAAGCGGAGCGTTTTTTATATGTTAGGAAAGAACTTTCCTAACATATAAAAACATCTGCAACCGGCCAATTCAGGCTGTGCAGATGCTTTTTCGTATTTTCACCCTCTATTTCATCGCGTCTTTAATTGCTGTCAGAAGCTCATCATAAGTCTCATATGCCGGAAGTTCCGGATGATCTGCTTTGATCTGCTCTGTGCTGCGGAACAAGAATCCTGCCTTACTTGCCTGGATCATGCCAAGGTCATTGTAGGAATCTCCGCTTGCGATCGTATCGAATCCGATAGACTGCAGTGCTTTCACAGTACTCAGTTTAGACTGCTCTACGCGCATCTTGAATCCTGTGATCTCGCCGTCCTCAGCTACTTCCAGACTGTTGCAGAACAGTGTCGGCCAGCCCAGCTTCTCCATCAGCGGTGTGGCAAACTGTGTAAATGTATCACTGATCAGGATTACCTGGCTAAATGTGCGGAGCTCATCTAAGAACTCTCTCGCTCCCGGAAGCGGATCGATCTTTGCGATTGTCTCCTGGATCTCTTTCAGTCCGAGACCATGCTCTTTCAGAATTCCAAGTCTCCAATTCATCAGTTTATCATAGTCAGGTTCGTCTCTTGTTGTCTTCTTGAGTTCCGGAATTCCACTCGCCTCTGCGAATGCAATCCAGATCTCCGGTACAAGTACTCCCTCTACATCAAGACATGTTATATACATCGTAATATTCCTCCATCTGTTTCATTCTCTAATCACTTTATTACTTTACTGTAATGTATTGATTTTAACATATATACTACATATTTACTACTTATTTTTTACGACAGTGAAAAAGGAGACCAGATATCTGATCCCCTTTCCCATCTTCTATTACTCCATAATAGGTTTCAGTGCTTCTGCAAGCTTCTCTTTCTCAGCTTCTGCCTCTGCAAGATCTTTACCAAGTGTTGTGTAGTAGATCTTGATCTTCGGCTCTGTTCCGGATGGACGAACGATTACTGTCTCGTTGTTCTCCAGCTTGTAAACAAGTACGTTAGCCTTCGGAAGTCCTGTTTCTTCTGTCTTCTCGTAATCGATCACGCTGGCTACTTTGTATCCTGCGATCTCTTCCAGAGGATTCTTACGAAGATTTTCCATGATTCCTGACATCTTATCCATTCCGCTCAGTCCCGGGAATTCAAAGCTATCGATCTTGTTGAGATAACGTCCGTACTGTGCGTAGATCTCTTCCAGTCTCTGTTTCAGTGAGCTTCCGATGCTTCTGTAGTAAGCGGCCATCTCACAGATCAGCATAGATCCGATGATTGCATCTTTATCACGTACATAAGGTCCTGCAAGATATCCGTAGCTCTCTTCAAATCCGAAGATAAAACGGTTAACTTCTCCTGCTGCCTCGAGGTTCGCAATCTGATCTCCGATCCATTTGAATCCTGTCAGTACGTTGCGAAGTTCTACTCCGTAATGCTCTGCAACTGCATCTGCAAGTGGTGTAGATACGAGAGATTTCACTGCTACCGGTTTCTCAGGCATTGTGCCTTTCTCGATACGTCCTGCTGCGATGTAGTCAAGAAGAAGAACTCCGACTTCATTTCCTGAAACAAGCTCATAGGATCCGTCCGGGCACTTCATAGCAATTCCTACACGGTCTGCATCTGGGTCTGTTGCAAGCATAAGGTCTGCGCCTGTCTCTTTCGCAAGATTCAGTCCCAGTTCAAGCGCTGCAAAGATCTCTGGGTTCGGGTAACTGCATGTTGTGAAATATCCATTCGGGTACTCCTGCTCCGGTACGATTGTTACATCTGTGATTCCGATGTCTTTAAGTACACGTGTTACCGGTACTAATCCAGATCCATTCAGTGGGCTGTATACAAGCTTAAGTCCTGCACTCTTACACAGACCCGGACGAACCTGACGGGACTCGATTGCCTCATACAGTGCATCCTTACAGTCATCTCCTACGAAACGGATCAGACCTTCTTCAACTCCCTGAGCGAAAGACATATACTTCGCACCTGTAAGTACATCTGTCTTCTGGATCTCTTCGTATACGATTGCTGCTGCATCATCTGTCATCTGGCATCCATCCGGTCCGTATGCCTTATATCCGTTATACTTCGCCGGGTTGTGGGATGCTGTTACCATAACACCTGCGTTACAGTTATAATAACGTGTTGCAAAGGAAAGTGCCGGTACAGGCATCAGAGCATCGTAAATTCTTACTTTAATTCCGTTCGCTGCAAGAACTCCTGCTGCTGTCTTCGCAAACACATCACTCTTCAGACGGCTGTCGTAGCTGATTGCTACTGTCTGTGTACCACCCTGTGTTTTCACCCAGTTGGCAAGTCCCTGTGTAGCCTGACGAACAACGTAGATATTCATTCTGTTTGTTCCTGCTCCAAGCACTCCACGAAGTCCGGCTGTTCCAAACTTCAGCGCAACTGCAAAACGCTCCTTGATCTCGTCATCATTTCCTTCGATTTTTGCTAATTCCGGCATCAGATCTGCGTCTTCCAGGTCTGCTGTCATCCAGCGCTTATACTCTTCCTGATACATCTTAATCACTCCTATTATTTTCTTAAAATGTAAAATTATTGCAATTCAGCATACAACGTAAGACCGTCAGTTTATGACCACTTCGTTGTATGGCTGAACTGTTTCTAAACTTTACAAGTCTAGTCATATTATACCATGCAGGTAGATTTACAGCAAGATTACTTGTCTATTTTAACAAGCATTTTCCATTACATAGAAATAATTCCCAATACATTTGCAATAGAACTAAGTAAAATAATGACCAGGAAGATTGGTGCCAGATATTTCAAAAAGAACATGTATAATTTCTTTCTCTTAAATGCAGATGACTGCTCGATCTCCCTTGCGATCTTGTCAAATCCAACTGTACGAATAATCAAGAAACATGTTGCAAGTGCTGCAAGCGGCATCATCACGGAGTTTGTCAGGAAGTCGAAGAAGTCCAGACTTGCCATACCAAAGAACTGAATGAAATCCAGTAATCCGTAACCCATGGATGATAATGTTCCAATAACGATCATAACAACAGCCATCAAGATACAACATCTCGGTCTGCTCCAATGAAGCTCATCCTGGAAGGTAGATACGCTTGTCTCCAGAAGTGAGATTGCACTTGTTGCTGCTGCAAGAAGTACTAATACGAAGAACAGGATTCCTGCCACTCTTCCAACTCCCATACTTGCAAATACTTTCGGAAGTGTGATGAACATCAGAGACGGTCCTGCCTGCAGGTCATCCGGATTACCACCGGAGAATGCAAATACAGCCGGAATGATCATAAGTCCTGCAAGCATTGCGATCGCTGTATCGAAAATCTCAACCTGTGTTGTAGTCTTCTCAAGGTCAACATCTTTACCGATGTAAGAACCATATGTATACAAAATTCCCATTGCGATTGACAGAGAATAGAACATCTGTCCCATCGCTGCAACAACTGTCATTGCAGAGAAATGCTTCGGATTTGGGATCAGGAAGTATTTCACACCTTCGATCGCACCCGGTCTTGTCACAGAATAAATTGCAACGATTATCGCAAGGATAACCAGAATCGGCATCATGATCTTAGAAACACGTTCTACTCCATTCTCAACTCCTGCAAGGATAACGCAGAATACAAGAACGGCAAATACGATAAACCATGCTTCTACCTGGAAAGAATCTGAAATAAATTCTGTAAAATATCCATCCTGTGCAACGGTCTGCACATTTCCTTTCAAATACTCTACCAGATACTTAATAACCCATCCACCAATTGAACTATAATAAGGTACGATCAACATCGGGATCACTGCGTTGAGCCATCCACCGATCTTGAATGATTTCGTCTTACCGAAAGTCTGATATGCTCCGACAGGACTTTTTCTTGTCATTCGTCCAAGTGCTGTCTCTGACATGATCAAAACATATCCAAAAGTTACTGTCAAAATCAAATATACGAGAAGGAAAATTCCTCCACCATACTTTGCAGCCAAATACGGGAATCTCCAGATATTTCCCAGGCCGACTGCTGAGCCTGCAACAGCAAGCACATACCCGATCTTACCCGAGAAGCTTGCTCGCATTCCTGATTGTCCTTTGTTGCTCATAGAATTCCTCCACTCATTTAACAGCTTATGCTGTTATTTTCTCTTCTTTTCTTTATACATAACTTCCTTTCACAGGTCGTCATTGTTTCTATTCTACCATTCGACACAGTGAATAGCAACAAAAAGAGTCACGTTAATGCTTTAAAACATTAATTTTAAGCATTAACGTGACTCTTTCTTATAATTTCCCTTCTTTTTCCGCTTTTTCAAGCAGCTTCTCAATCCCTTTGTTCCACGCACCGATCTTTACTCCGGCATTGATCACGCGCTCACATTTTCCCATTGTCTCAAATGCTTTCTGAAGTGTTTCTTCCCGAATCTCCTCAAACGGTTCTTCCGTGATCACTTCTGCCGCAAGTAATCTGGCCAGCCGGTAATCCATATCATTTTCATATAAAATACCTGCTGCAAACGGAATGTGTTCCTTCTGAAGCCGACGATAAACCGGGATTCCAGTTCCACCGGAAGAGATCACGAACACTTCCGGCTCCCCCTCCGGCGCAGGAAGTTCAATACTTCCAAAAAGTGGGTCAAAATATCCATTATTGATTCCATACAATTCCCGAATGATTTCTTCTGTGAACACTTCCTCCGGACTTCCGTAATGTGAAATCGTCTCGCCTTTGACACAGATGATCTTGTCCGAAATCTTCTGTGCCAGATCGATTTCATGAAGAGACATGATCACCGTAATCTTCTTCTGACGTGCCATCCTCTCAAGAATAGACAACAGTTCAAGCTTATATTTCACATCCAGAAATGAAGTTGGCTCATCTAAAACGATCACATCCGGATCCTGACAGATCGCTCTCGCCAGCAGAACACGCTGCTTCTGTCCGTCACTGATCGCATTAAAATCACGGTTGCCAAGTTCCTGCGCATGAACTGCCTGCATTGCCTCCTCCACCAGACGCTCATCCTCCTGTGTCAGAATTCCCAGCCGTCCTGTGTAAGGATAACGTCCGGTCGCCACAATATCATGACAAGTCATCAACTCTGTCTTGATCCGATCCGTCAACACGACCGCCATCTTAGACGCAAGCTCTTTGTACGGCAGTTTCAGAAGAGAAGTATCGTCTAAAAATACATTCCCTCCAACGACTTTCAGCTGTCTTGTAATACTTTTCAAAATCGTTGACTTTCCTGAACCATTCGGCCCGATCAAAGTCACGATCTCCCCCTTGTTGATCCCGATATTAATATCACGGATCAGGGAGTTTCCATTATAACCTACCGACAGGTCTTTCATTTGAAAATAATAATCTGCCATCTTATTTTCTTCCTCCCTTCGGTATCATCATATAGATAACGATCGGTGCACCCAGAATAGACGTCACCGTACTGATATTCAATTCCACCGGTGCCAGTGCCATTCGTGCGATCAAGTCACAGATCATACAGAACACAGCTCCCATAAAGAACGTTCCCGGTATGACCACGATCGGTTTTGACGTTCCAAATGCCTTCCTTGCAAGAAACGGTACTGCGATTCCCACGAAGGAAATCGGTCCGGCAAACGCAGTCACACACGCTGACAGAATACTGGAAAGCAAGATCAAAATCACGCGAAATGTCTTGATGTTGACTCCCATACTCTGCGCATATGCTTCTCCCAATTGATATGCACTGATTGGTTTGGACAGGAAAAATGTAAACAGCACCGCAAGTCCGACAACCACTGCTGCCACACGAATATTGCTCCAGCTCATTCCGGAAAAACTTCCCTGTGACCATCCGTGCAGATTCACAATATCAGAATCATCCGCAAATGTCACAACAAAATCCGTGATAGCCGAACAGATATATCCGATCATGATCCCCCCGACAAGAAGAGACGCCATATGCTGCACTTTTTTCGACATCAGAAGGATAAATCCCGTCGAGATCAGCGACCCGATAAATGCTGCAAGAATCAGTGTATACGAAGAAAATCTTCCGATATATTTCAAATACACGATCATTGTAAGTGCCACGACCATTTTCGCTCCGGAAGAAATTCCGAGAACGAAAGGTCCGGCAATAGGATTGGAAAAAAATGTCTGCAGCAAAAAGCCTGAAAGAGACAATGCACCACCAAGCAGTGCCGCCATCAGAATTCTCGGAAGACGAATCTTCCATATAATATTGTACTCTGTCGCTGCTCCTTCTTTCAGAAAGAGAATGCGCAGAATCTTAGGCACCGGAATATGAACATTTCCAGTATTGATATTTAGCACTGTCACAACACAGAATACTGCTGCAAGAATCAGAAATACCGCTGTGTATCTTGTACGCCGTCTGAAATTTTCCTGATGAAAACTTGTCTGCTCCATTCTTCTACTCCATCTTTTCAAGAAATGTCATCTGAGATGCATCACCGTCTGTCAGCATCAGATGCATATCTTTGATCAGCTCCCCGACAGTATCTGTTGCCTGATATAAGTTCTTTCCGGTATACCAGACATTTCCGTCTTTCACCGCCTTGAATTCGGAGAACAATTCATTCTTTGCTTCCAACTCACTGATACTATTTACCTGTCCGTCGATCGTCCCGTTGTAGATCAGATAATCTGCATCTACAGCAGTCGCATAGAATTCTTCCATCGTCAGTTTAACAGATGGTGCGTTGCTGTCCGGATTCTTCAGATCTTTGAACGCATATCTTCCACCTGCGATTTCGATCATTGACGGAATATAATCGTCAGATTTTCTCACAACGATTGAACCATCTGTACTCACATAGAAATAAGCAACCGTCTTTTCCGTGTTCTCGAATCCTTTCAGTTCCTCGATTACATGAGCCTGCTGGTCAAAAAATGTATCCGCTTCTTCCTCTTTATTCAGAAGCGCCCCATAAAGCTTGATCCACTCGGTTCTTCCAAGCGGATGTGACTCATAACTGGAGTAGTCTACAAATACCGGAATCCCAAGATCTTCGATCATTTCCTGTACCTTCGGTGTATGAAGGATCATCGTTGATTCGATAGCCAGATCACAGTCTCCGTCAACGAGAATCTCATAATCCGGTTCGCTGTATTTTCCCGCAAATGTCATCGCTCCGGATTCCATTGCTTCCTTTGCACTCTCTACATACCAGCCGGAAGCCTCAAGCCCGGAGAATTTCACCTTGTCAATTCCGCCGATTGCATCAAACAGAGACATGGATGCTGTCGCCGCCATATAAATATTCTCTATCGGCTGCCGGATCACAACAATATCATCCGCCAGATTTTCCGGTTCTTCTTCACCTTCCGGAACGATCAGATATTGCTTATCTTCATGGACATCGATCAACTTATATCCATCCTTATAATAGTATACATCGAATTCTGTCGCGTAAGTCAGATCCATTGTAGATTCATAGGTAAGCCCTTCGATTTCCGGTGCTTTTTTTGTCTTGTCGGCTGCATCTTTGGTCTTATCCTTTGTTACATCTGTACCTGCTGAATTATTACCGCTGTTTCCACCGGAGCTGCGGTAGAACCGCAGCCTCCGAGCAGAAGTGCAGCTGAAAGCATTAACGCTGTGATTCTGCATCTTCTTATCTTCATTCTATTTTTCTCTCCTATTTCTCTGCCGCTGCTACTGCCGCATCAAACTTCTCGTTCGTCAGCTCTTCACATCCGTAGAGAACACCGTAAACCTTGATCCACTCCTGCTTTCCAAGTTCTGTCTTTTCCTCGGAAGAACGATCAACGAGTACCGGAATTCCAAGTGTCGCAAGCTTCTCTGTCAACTCCTCAAACTGCTCCGTCTGCTCTTCCAAAGTCAACGTCTCTTCTGTATCCTTACTGTCTTTCTTGTCAGTATCTTTTGCTTCTACTTCGGTTTCTTCTGATTTCGCACCCGGAAGGATATCTCCTGTAAACAATGCAAGATTCACTTCACTCTTCACAAGGTTCTTCAACTTCAGCTTGTCCGCTGTTCCTGCATATGCAACTTCAGCATTCTTCTCTCCGTCTTTTGCTTTCATCTTATCAGCAATCTCGGATACTGTACAGTCTTTGCTCTTCATTCCAACTGCCGCAATATTATCAAGAAGATCGAGATCTTTCATCATATTCAGAATCTCATCAGACTCTGCATAAGTATGATCTGTCGGTTTTTTCACAATGATCATATCCTGCTCAAGACCAACCGGAACTTCTACATCCTCCGGAACGATCAGATATTTCACAACATTTCCCTTGTAAAGCTCTGCTGCCAGTTCCTGTTCGCTTGTGCCGTTGTTATCCGAAGCTGCGGATTCCTCGGCAGAAGCATCCACTTTGCTTTCTGCATCTGAGTTCTTAGAATCTTCTGATCTATTGATCGTAACAGAAGCTACTTTCTTCTTGGAAGACTTCTCTTTATCTTCTACGGACTTCTCATTTTCAGACTTTGTTTCCTCTGCTTTCTCAGGGTCTCTTGCTGTGTCCTTCGTCATATCGATTTCAAGAAGTACAATCCCCTGATCATAATGATAAATCTTGAAATATTCTGCATAGTCAAGCTTTGTCTCTGACTGATATTCCAAACCTATGATTTCAGGTGCTTTTTCATCCAGCTTCTGGTTACTGCTTGTTGAAACATCTGTTCCGTTTGCAGATGTTCCTCCATTCGCCGCTGCAAGATAATGAAAATCGTATATTCTATCTCATGTGCGACAGACATTTTATCTGTCATTCCAATAATCTTATTGTTCTGATTCAACGCAACCGGGATAACAGCTGTCGCTGATCCGCCGCCCTTTGTTGTGTAATACTTATTTCCGTTCGCTTTCACATACTGATAATGATCACTGCTGAACACGAGTGTTGCATAAGCCTGTCCATTCTGGATCGTCACTTTATTACAAGTAATCTGAACCTTACCTGTTCCACCGGACCAGGTAAAACGGTCCGGAGTATATACACCGTCTTTCAGTGTTGTTCCACTGTCTACATGAGAAGTAGAACCACTTGTATCGGATTCGTATTTTGATACATTATCTGCTTTTCCGTCATTTCCATCTGTTTTTCCTGAATTAGTTCCAGATACAGAACCGCCTGGGAAAGCAGAATTGTTTGTTCCTGTATTACCTGTATTGTTGGAACCACCAGTAGTTCCGGAATTTCCTGTGTTTCCGTTGTTTCCGGAATCACCTTTATTCTCAGAATCTGTAGAATTAAGATCGGCAATCTTCTTCATTGTCTCTGACTGGAAAGTCAGCATTCTGTCATACCAGATTCCTTTTTTAATGGAATATGCTGCTACTGCGATTTCCTTATCCAACGCTTCTACCGGAACAGTATAAGTATATTTTCCTTCTTTATTAACCTGATATGGAATCCAGGATGACTGATCTGCGCTTGCAGCCTCTTCCTTTGTTCCCATATACAGATAGCCGTAACCGGTTCCGCTTAATGTAAGCACGGCACTCATTTTTCCGTCTTTTGCTGTCAGGATACAATCCACTACTTTAAACATGGAAGAACTGGAAGTTACGTCCATACTGTAGATTCCGTTTGCTACTGTTGCTTCCGGTGTCGGTGTTGGCGTTGGTGCCGGATCCGGTGTTGAGGTTTCTCCCGGATTCGGAATGTACATCCATAAGTACTGTTTGTCATACCAGGTCTGATCTTTTGACTTTCTTAAAGATACCGGAATTGTCTGACCTGCTTTTTCTTTCGGCACATTAAAATGAAATGTCCATGCACCTTCTTCATCCTTTGTTCCTTCTATAACAGATGCTTTCAACAAATCATCTTTTGAACCAAGATATAGCGCATCAAATCCTGTGTTGTTTGTCTTGATCGTAATATCAAGTTCGCCATCCTTTTCAACAACTGTTGATTCACTGACCTTGAACATCTTGAACTCTTCAGCGTCTTCTTTTACTACTTTCACAGATTCTCCAGTTACAGAAGGTGCCTCCTGCAGTGGCGGAAGTTCCGGTTCCGGAGTATTCGTAGAATCGTTAGATCCGTAGAAGGTTCTGACTTGCCTGTCTCATCTTTTATCTGTGTATTCTTGTTATCAGCTTTTTCGTCCTCAACCTGATCTGAGACAGTTGTGCCTGGATTTTTCCCGGTGGTTTCTGTATCTTTCTCTTCTGAATTATTTTCTGAGTTATTCTCTAAATTTGGTTTTGTTTCTGCTTCGATTGAATTCTGATTATCTGATTTATCCGAAGAATTATCAACTTTATCAGATTCCTCTGTCTGATCTTCTTTTGTTAAATCGTCATTTCCTTTATCTTCTTTAACATTTCCTGCGTCTTCTGTCTGACTCTCATCTTGTTTCTTATCTGGATCAGCTTCTTCCACCTCAACAGTTTCCTGTAAATTTGTCTCACACTGCTGCTCATTTTCTGCCGCATATGTTCTTGTATAAGACAATGGTGAAATCATCATAGAACCGGTCAGCATAAGCGCAAGCCATCTGCTCTTATTTTTCATTTCTTTTTTGTCTCCTCTTAAGTTGTGAATTATAAAACACGGAAAATGGATAGAATTATCCTGAATCGAATGAATGATTTTTTCGGTACAATCAATTACTCGTGATCTGGAATTCGTATATTCCCCGCACCAGCGACCGGCAGGTTTCCTGACTTACAGATCTTCTATACAGAACACCTTCCCGGTCTCCCAGTGGATGTGTGGACTCTCCACACTTGTCTGTATAGGAGCGGTCTTCTGAAATCTAATTTCTAAGAAGACCGCATCTCTGCTCACAGTGACGAGTTCGTACAGGTCTTGCACCTGTTTCCCTTTTACCTGTTTCGATCAGGGATGTGGATAAACATTCCCTGATCAAACAGCACCGAACGCTATTATTTCTGACTAACTATAACATTTCATTATATTGAAGTCAACTATTCCGCCTTCACAGCCCAGCGCATCTTCGTAGATCTTGCTCTTCCGTTCTGTGCACATTCCTGCGCTGACGGACGCACAACATCTCTCGCATATTCGGAATAGATTCCTTCTTTATATCCTGCCTTGAGCGCTTTCTTTACAAGCTTGTCCTCTCCGGAATGGAAGGTAAGAATTGCTACTCTTCCGCCCGGTTTCAATGCTCCCGGAAGCTTCTCCATGAATTCATACAGCACTTCGAACTCATTATTGACATCAATACGAAGTGCCTGGAATGTTCTCTGGCAAGTCTTCTTGATAATATCCTTCTTTTCTTTATTATTTGGAAGAAAATCCAAAGTCTTCTCGATCACATTTCTAAGCTTCGTTGTTGTATCAATGCGATTGCCTCTGCGAATCTCATTTGTAATTGCTTTCGCCAGTTCTTCGCAGTATGGCTCATCTGAATTCTCGTAAAGCATTCCTGCGAGCTCTTCCTCGGAAATGTTATCAAGGCGCTCTGCTGCGCTGATGCCTTTCTCCTGGTTCAGTCGCAGATCCAGCGGTCCGTCAACTTTAAAGGAAAATCCTCTCTTCGGATTATCAATCTGCATGGAGGAAACTCCAAGATCCGCAAGGATAAAATCAAATCCTCCACTTCTTTTGCAATCTCATCAATTGTACAGAAGTTCTGCAGACTGATACTTAAAATGTCTTCTCCGAATCCCTGATCTGCCAGACGTTTTCTTGTCTTCGCAGACTCTTCCGGGTCAACATCTGTTGCATAGATGTGCCCCTCACCTTTCAAACATTCCAGCATTGCTTTCGTATGTCCACCGTATCCGAGTGTCGCATCGAATCCAGTCTCACCCGGCTGGATTTTCAGGAAATCAAGGATCTCATTTACCATGATGGAAATGTGCATTCCGGCAGGAGTATTTCCCTTCTGGATTACATGTGCGATTGTGTCCTTGTATTTCTCCGGCTGTAACTCTTTATATTTCTCCTCGAATTTTCTTTCGGGTATTTTCCTTTGTTATCTCACACGACGCTTATGCGGTGTCTGTGATTCCTGTGTGTTCTGATTGTTCTGTTCGCTCATTTCGCTCTCCTTGTATATTCATAAATGTTTTCTCTATTATTTCTGTTCTCTTTTCACAACGTATGTACAGTATACCATGAAAGTTATTCACAATATACCATGAACTTTGAAATGTTTTCCACATAAGTCTGCATATTTTTCACCTTTTCACATTTCTTTACCGGAACCTGCATGGATTCGCTATTTTATCCGGCTGCATATCTTACTGCCACATTCATCACTCCGGCAAGCATCATCACAACCACCGGATTCAGTTTTGTCTTACGAAGCAGTAACAGACAGATTCCAAAGATCACCACCATAGACCATTTTGTTGCAGCAAACTGCACAATTCCATCTGCCCAGAATGCAGTGTGCAGAATTGCGATTCCTGCTGATGCGATCAGTGCGACAACCGCCGGTCTTAATGATTCCAGCACGCTCTGGAACATTTTCATTTTCTTATATCTTAAATAAAACCATGCGATCAAAGTTACGATAATACAAGACGGCAGAATGCACCCACAAGTTGCCGCAACAGATCCCGGCACTCCCGCAATCTTGCTACCGACAAATGTTGCCGCATTGATCGCAATTGGCCCAGGTGTCATCTGAGAAATCGTGATCAAATCTGTGAATTCTGTCATCGTAAGCCATCCGTGCTGCGACACTACCTGATCCCGGATCAGAGGCATCGCCGCATAACCGCCGCCAAAGCTGAACAGTCCAATCTGAAGGAAGCTAAAAAATAATTTCAAATAAATCATTTCTCTTCACTTCCTTTCTTCGTAGTTTTTTTCTCAATTAATGCGCGGAGTACTCCGACAATTCCACAGATCAGAATCACATAGACTACATTTACCCCAAATACGCAGGAAGCTGTAAATGCCCCGGCCATAAGTACATATGACAAAGCATCTTTCTTCTTCACGATTCCGGCACCCATGTCATATGTCACGGATGCGATCACAGCTCCTACTCCGGCCTGCATTCCTTCGAGCATTAAGCTGATGATCTGGTTATTTCGAAATGCCTGATAGCCGGCAGAAAGTATTGATATAATAAGAAATGGTGGGATTACTGTCCCGGCAATTGCTGTCAGAATCCCCACAATTCCAGCCAGTTTATATCCGATCACGATTGCTCCGTTCACTGCGATCGCTCCCGGTGCTGACTGCGCGATCGCCACAAGATCCAGCATCTCCTCTTCTTCAATCCAATGATATTCGTCTACGAACTTTTCTTCATCAGACTAACGATCACATAACCGCCGCCAAATGTGAACGCACTTAAGTAAAATGTCGACCAGAAAATCTTCCACAGCCTTTTCTCTTGATCTTTATCTGATTTTTTGTCTTGCTTCTTTTCTTCTTTCCCGCCTTGTTGTTTCTGGTTCTCTTCCATATATATTGTCCTCGTATATTATAATATTCTTTCTCTTGTAGTCTATCGCAATCAAATTGATTCTGCAATCTCCTTGATTTTTTTCACATTATATTTTCCTTTTTGAAACCTTAATTTTATCTGAATTTCGCCTATTTGGAAAGTGATTATGATACAATAAGAACAGTAATATTTATCATAAAGGAGATTGAACTTGAGAAAGCCATTTTTTCGATTATCTTGTGCCGTTCTCCTGTGTTGCTGCCTGACCGGATGCGGTAGTATACAGCACAAATCCCGTACGGACACAGCACAAAGTTCTAAGGCACCACCCAAGACAGCGGATGATTTTTCTATCTCCTCAGATTCTGAAAATGAAACTGTAGATGAACCTTCTTCTGCTGATGCCGCCAACGCATCTGTTTCTGAATCCGCAACTCAGCAGGAACCACTGACCGGCGCAGCGGCTCTTTACAGCAATGGACAGGAGATCAGCTTTGATTCTTCCTGGCAGTATGCAGACTTTTC
>ENA-OQIO01000870-OQIO01000870.1-human-gut-metagenome-genome-assembly--contig:-NODE-870-length-15573-cov-2.431698_pt1 | contig 15573 bp, 20 predicted proteins | sample MGYA00242573_ERZ504737 | MGnify/ENA primary metagenome ERZ504737 (study PRJEB26092, sample SAMD00036203) | human gut metagenome | host: Homo sapiens | study: EMG produced TPA metagenomics assembly of...
GGCAGGACACCCAGATGCCTTTTCGGCAAAGCGCGCCGTCAGGACGCTGCCAAGCCCCGCGCCGACGCAAAAATACCGATGACGCCAAAATACGTCAGTGCCTTTTTCAGCACCTCGCGGTCGTGCGTGTGGAAGTAGGCGCACAGCGCCTCGGTGCCGCTGCGCATGTTGCCGATGCACATGGTGCTCGCGTAGGCGTGGCCGCGCACCTTGCGGAAGTCTGCACCTGCATCGCGCAGACGAACGAGACGAGCGCGTTTGCAAAGGTGTTGACCTCCTGCGGCAGGAAGCCGACAAAAAACAGCAGCACGATCTCGGCCAGAATGATGAGCTGGCGCCAGTGCACCTTTTCCATGCACTTATAGCGGCGGTGGACGCATTCCGCCACAAAAATGCCCGCCATAAACGAGATCAGCGGCACAAAATAGCGGAAAACACCTGCCCAGTCACCTGCAAAAAGGTGTGTGCTCATCAGCACGATGTTGCCCGTCTGCGCGTTGGCAAACACCTTGTCGCGGCAGCAATAGGTATAGGCGTCCTGCAATCCGCCGGATAAAATGATAAACGCGGACATCAGGAACGAATCGGACATCTGCCCGTGCGGTCGATCAAGCTGCATGGTTACATTTTGGCTCCTGTTCGTTAAAATTCCGCCATGATTATACGGCGGTGGCCGCGCTTCGTCAAGTGGCTTTTGCGTCGAGCCGCGCGGTGTATCTGCGGATGCACGCCGCAGCGTAAACGGCGGTGACAAGCTCCGTGATGGGCATGGCGAACCAGAGCGAATCCGCGCCCGCGAGAAGCGGCAGCATCAGGATCAGTGCACCGCTGATGACGAGTCCGCGCGCGACCGACACGATAAACGCCGCCTTCGGCTGTAAGATGGCCTGGAAATAATAATACGTCGAGAAGATGTTGAACGGCAGCAGCAGGAATGAGATCGCATACGCGCGGATGATGGCCGGGGCCATCGCCAAGATCGTCTCCGTCGGGCTCATAAAAATGTGGATGTAGAGATTCGGGCACGCCACGCTCGGCACCGTCCAGAAAACGCCGAAAAATACGACCGTCCACAGCGCATATCGCAGCGTCTCGCGGATGCGAGCCTCTTTCCCCGCGCCGAAATTCGTCGAAATGATGGGCTGGGATGCCTGTCCGACGCTGTACGCGCAGCACTGGACAAATGTGCTGACGTTGATGATGGGGCCGTAGATCGCGAGCGCGTCCGAGCCGAGGTATTGCATGATCTGGCGGTTGAAGAGCACCGTCAGAATACCCATCGCCATGTCGATAAAGAAGCTCGAAAAGCCCGTGACGGTGATCTTCCACAGCTTGCGCGCAAGCCTCTTTGGTTTCACGAGGCGCAGCGTGTTCTTCCTGCTCGCAAAGTGTGTCAGCATCACGAGGAACGACACCGCCGAGCCCAGCGCCGTGGCAAGACCCGCGCCGTAAACGCCCATATCGCATGGGAAGACGAAGAACCAGTCGCCGAACACATTGAAGATGCCGCCCGACAGCACACCAAGCGTCACAAGTGCGGGCGCGCCGTCGTTGCGCAGAAATGCCGCGAGCATCTGATTGAAGAGGAACAGTGGGAATACAACTTTAACGGGGATCATGTACCGCTGCGCGAGGGCGAGCAGCGTCTCATCCGTGCCGAAAAACATCAGAAGCGGACGCTCGAAGAGGATGAGCCCGACCCACGCGAGCGCCGCCAGAATGACCGAGCCGATGACCGCTGCGGTGAAATACTGCTCGTCCTCACCGTCGGCGCTCATGCCGCTGCCGCGCTTCGTGCTGAAGATCACACTGCCGCCGATGCCCATGAGAAGGCCAATGCTGTAAATGACGTTCCACACCGGCGCGACCACAGCCAGCGCCGCCGTGCCATCAGGCCCCTGATACTGCCCCACCATCGCCATGTCGACGATGCCGTAGATGCTGGAGATCAGCGCACTGCCGAATGCTACCGACAAGTATTTGAAGTAAAGCGTTTTGATATTTCCACGCAAAAGGTCCATCCCAAATGCTTCCGCGGGGCTGTCGTTTTTCGCTTTTCCCTTGGAACGAGGTCATTATTGCCCGCCAACCTAAAAAAACTAAAGGAAAGTTTGAACATTTTGTTTTTCACGAAAACGCAAAAAGCAGTGCCGCCTGAAATCAGGCGGCACTGTTCCTATTGATATGATGTTCCCACCGGCGCGGCGCAAGCGGTTAGTTCGCTCTAACTTGCAGTCTTTTGAAAAGCCGCCGCAGGGCAGCTTTCCAATATATCCTGCTTTCCCGCTTGCCTTCGGGAAGGTGATCGACCTTGCGTATTGTAGCACAGCGATTTTCGCATTGCAAGAGCGGTTTGCAAATTTTTCGCGATATTTTCTGTGCATTCTACGCGTTTTCGCCCCGCTTGCCGCGATAGCCTTTTCCCATTCCGCGCCCCGCGGCACTTGCATCCCGCGGCTTTCGCTGGTATACTATGTCCAGAAGTTAGATGTATTTAACAGAATTGATATTTCACACAGAAAAGACGGTGAACGACATGGAAGCATTTTACGGCATTTTGATCCCATTTCTCGGCACGTCGCTCGGCGCGGCGTGCGTGTTCTTCATGAAAAAGTCGCTCAGCGACGCTGTGCAGCGCTCGCTGACGGGCTTTGCCGCGGGCGTGATGGTCGCGGCCTCGGTCTGGAGCCTGCTGATCCCCGCCATCGAGCAGTCGTCGGCGATGGGGAAACTCTCGTTTCTGCCGGCGTTTCTCGGCTTTTGGGTCGGCATTCTCTTTTTGCTGCTGCTCGACCACGTCGTCCCGCACCTGCACGCCAAGAGCGGGCAGTCGAGGGGCCGAAGAGCCAACTCCAGCGCACGACGATGATGGTGCTGGCCGTCACACTGCACAACATCCCCGAGGGCATGGCCGTCGGCGTGGTGTATGCGGGCTATCTCTCCGGCAGCGCACAGATCACGGCGGCGGGCGCGCTGGCGCTCTCACTCGGCATCGCGATCCAGAATTTTCCCGAGGGGGCGATCATTTCGCTCCCGCTGCGCGCCGAGGGCATGGGCAAAGCAAGAGCTTTCTGGGGCGGCGTGCTCTCGGGCATCGTCGAGCCCATCGGCGCGGTGCTGACGATACTCGCCGCGTCGCTCATCGTTCCGGCGCTGCCGTATCTTCTGAGCTTTGCCGCTGGCGCGATGCTCTATGTCGTCGTCGAAGAGCTGATCCCCGAAATGTCGCAGGGCGCGCACTCCAACATCGGCACGGTGTTTTTCGCCGTGGGCTTCAGCCTGATGATGGTGCTCGACGTGGCGCTGGGATGAAATACGGCAGGAATGCAAGCAGGAGGCGATACCGAGCGGTACGCTCCTGCTTTTTATGCTGACGCCAGCCTTGCGCCTATTTTCCACCCGAATAAGATTGCTCTCATACGGCCGCTTGCCGGAGAGCACTTCGTCGTAAAAATTCTGCTTCCAGTCGATGTAGGCGACGCTGTCCTGCAATTCCCGAATGCCTGCGCGCAGCGCCTCCTGCTTCTGCACCAGCAGGATCTTGCGCTGCGGGATGGTGCGCTCGCCTTGCAGGCAGAGGGCGAGGTAGTCCTTCATCTCCTGAATGCTCATGCCGCATTTTTTCAGGCGCGTCAGGCTGCTGATCCACGCGACGTCCCGCTCGTCAAACACGCGGCGGTTGTTTTTGTCGCGCTTGACGTTGGGGACAAGCCCCTCGTTGCAGTAAAATTTTAAGGCCTGATAGGTCATGCCCGTTTCCTTGCAGACCTGCATCATGGTGTAGCGCATGGTAATCCCTCTCTGCTGCGTAAAAATTGTGTTTTTTCCTCAAAAACCTCTTGACCGGTTGTTACAACCGGTATTGATAATCGGCAGTATCAACCGGAAGTTGCCATCGGCAATGATAGCAAACAGCGGCGAATACCGCAAGAAAAACGGTCAGAGAGGATGCGTTATGATGAATAACTTTATTTTTGAAAACAAGACCACGGTATATTTCGGCAAAGGCGGCGTGAAGGAGTACCTCGGCGGCCTGCTCGCAAACTTTGGCGAAACTGTCATGCTGGCCTATGGCGGCGGCTCGATCAAGCGCAACGGCGTGTACGATGAGATCATGGGTATCCTGAACGCGCAGGGTAAGTGCGTTGTGGAGTTCTCCGGCATCATGTCCAACCCCACTTATGCCAAGGTGCAGGATGGCGCAAAGCTGGCGTGGGCGTCCGCCATGGCAGAGAACGGCGTGCTGAAGATCGGCAAGGTCACAGACTTCCAGTGCCATATGCTGGAGCATCAGCTGCGCGCTTACACCGACTGCAACCACGGCGCGGGGCTGGCGGTCATCCACCCTGTCCTGTACCGCCACATCTACAAATCCGGCACGGCGCGGTTCACCCGCTGGGCGCAGAACGTCTGGGGCATTGCGCCCAAGGGCAGCGACGAGGAGACCGCGGTTGCCGGTATCGACGCGCTGGCCGCGTTTATTAAGGAAATTGGTCTGCCGACCAGCTTTGCAGAGCTTGGCATCCCCGCCGACACCGACTTCCGCGCCGTGGCGGATTCTACCAACATCACCGCTGGCTGCTGCAAGAAGCTGACCCGTGATGAAATTTGCGAAATTTTGCAGGAATGCCTGTGAGTATCCGCGCTTTTCGCAGCAAAACAAAGCATTCTTTGCGCTGTGCTCCACTTTTGGCCTTTCTGCCTCTTGCATTTGGCCCAAAGCGTGATATCATAGGCCAGACAAATTGCGGAAAGGGGCGGTAGAGTTGAAAGCTGCATCGCAGAAAAGATCATTGGATATGCTCCACGGGACGCTCTGGGATAATATCCCGCGCTTTGCCGTTCCGGTGGCGGCCACGGCGATTTTGAGCCAGCTGTTCAACGCCGCAGACATCGCCGTCATCGGCAACTTTACCGGCGAGCTCCGCACTGTGGCGGTCGCGGCCGTCGGCACAAACAGCTCGATCATCAGCCTGATCGTCAACCTGTTCATCGGCATCGCGCTGGGCGCGAACGTGACGATCGCGCACGCCATCGGCGAAAAGAACGACACGATGGTGCACCGCGCGGTGCACACCTCCATCGTCGTGGCGGTGCTGGGCGGTTTGATCGCGGCGGTCATCGGTGAGCTGTTCGCCGTTCCGCTGCTGAATCAGCTGAATGTGCCGGACGATGTGTTCCCGCTGGCGCTGCTATACCTGCGCATCTATCTTGCGGGCCTGCCGGTGATCCTGCTCTACAACTTTGAGGCGGCGGTCTTCCGCAGCGTGGGCGAGACGAAAATTCCGCTGATCGCGCTGACGCCTCCGGCGTTCTGAACGTGATCCTGAATCTCTTTTTCGTGGCCGCACTCCACATGAGCGTGGACGGCGTCGCGATCGCAACGGTGCTGTCGAACGCGGTCAGCGCGGCGATCTTGTGGGTCTTCCTGCTCAAAACGGACAAGGTCATCCGCCTTGAGCCGAAAAAGCTGCGCATCGACGGGCTGTGCCTCAAGCAAATTCTGCGCATCGGCGTTCCTGCGGGTGTGCAGAGCGCGATGTTCTCCATCGCGAATATCGTCATTCAGGCGCGATCAACAGCCTCGGCACGGTCGTCATGGCGGCGTCGAGCGCAGCCTACAACATTGAGGTCATCACCTACGATATCCTCAACTCCTTCTCGCAGGCCTGCACGACATTCGTCGGACAGAACTTCGGCGCGGGCGAGATCAAGCGCTGCAAGAAAACGCTGCTGCTGTGTCTTCTCGAGGGCATCATCAGCCTCGGCGTCGCCATCGCTCTGATCCTCTTTTTCGGAAAGTCGCTGCTCACCATCTTCAACGGCGACCCGCAGGTGGTAGAGACGGGCTATATTCGCCTCATGCTGATCATGCCGTCGCACCTGTTCAGCCTTTGCTACGAGGTGCTTTCCGGCTACCTGCGCGGCTTTGAAATTTCACTGCCGCCCGCCGTTTTGACGATGCTGGGCGTCTGCGGCGTCCGCCTGAGCTGGCTGCGCTGGGTCTTCCCGCAGTACAAGACGTTTATGAACATCATGCTGGTCTTCCCCATCAGCCTTGCGACCACGGCGCTTCTAATGCTGGCAGCGGTGCTGTACTTCCGCCCCTCGCGCCGCTATGCGCATCTGCAAAAGAGTGATGGCGCGGCTTCGGCAAAAATCGAAGGATAAGACCATTCCCAAAATCGGCAAAGCAGGGCGCTTGCCTAAAAGGCAAGCGCCCTGCTTTACTTTTTGATGGGCAGCCGTTTCTAAATCGCGGATGGGAAATTTTCACATCAGCTCGCGCGTGAAATCAAGCACGCACTCGCGCAGACGCAGAATTTCCTCTGGCGTGTTCTTGCTCAGGTGCATACCGATGCCGAGCTCCCGTCCCGTTTTCGGGCTGACCGGCAGTGTCTTTACGCCGTGCGTCCGCCCGCGCATCATGATCTCCGTCATCATTGTGATGCCAAGGCCCTTGCTGACCATGCGGATGACCGTTTCATCGTCCACATGGCAGGGGCGGATATTCGGCTTCACCTTTTTGGGACTCAGCGCAGCGTTCACGTCGATGTCGAAGCGCCCGTAGGGCATCAGGAATTCTTTTCCGTCGAATTCCTCGATGGGGAAGGTCTCTTCGCTGCCGGTGGGATAGTCCTCCGGCAGGATGGCGTACATCGCGTCGTAGTAGAGCGGTGTCCAGTCGCAGTTGATGTGGCTCTGCCGCGCGGCAAAGATGACGTCCGTGCGCCCCTCCTCGAGCAGCTCAAAGGGTTCGAGCTCGTGGTCCACCATGCGAAGATCCACGTCGGTCTCCGGACACACGCGGCGGAAGCGGTACAGAATTTCCGGCATCCAGTGCATGGCAAGGCTCGCATAAGCGGCGATTCGGTCGTCGCCGTCCGCTTTTGCGTGATGGTCTCGATCTGATTTTCGAGCTTCGCCGTCGCGCTGAGGTATTCGCGGATCGCGGGCAGCAGCGCCTCCCCGTCCTCTGTCAGCGAAATACCGCTGTGGTCGCGCCGGATGAGCTTCATGCCGATCTCGCGCTCCAGACCGTTGATGAGGTGCGTCAGCCCCGACTGTGTGTAGCCCACGACCTCAGACGCTTTGGAAAAGCTGCCGAGGTTGACGGCGGTCATCAGAATTTCAAATTTTTGCTGTCCATATCCCCACTCCTATAAAGGGTATTTTGATTTGTAATATACCTATTATAACCGAGCGTTTCTCTTTTTCAAGTGCAGGGTGTAATATTTTCAACACAAAGGAGTTGATTATCCCATGACTACTAAAAATTGACCTTCCGGCAGAAGATTCTCGTCGCCGGAACGCTGTTTGGAATGTTCTTCGGCGCGGGCAACCTGATCTTCCCCGTACATCTCGGCCAGATGGCCGGCCGCAACGCGGTCGTCGCATGATCGGTTTATCATCACGGCGGTTGGCATCCCCATCTTCGGCGTCGCCGCCATCGGCATCACGCATTCCGACGGCCTGCAGACGCTCTCGAGCAAGGTCGGCAAGGGCTACGGCATTTTCTTTACCTGCCTTCTGTACCTGACCATCGGCCCGCTCTTCGCCATCCCGAGATGCGCGACCGTTTCCTTTACCACCGGCATCACGCCCCTGCTGGGCGCGGATTCGCCGGAGTGGCTGTATCTGCTTGTCTTTTCGGCGGCGTTCTTCGCCTTCGTGCTGTTCTTCTCGCTGCGCCCCGGTAAGATCACCCTCTGGATCGGCAAGATCATCAATCCGCTCTTCCTGTTCTTCTTCGCAGTGCTGATCATCGCGGCGCTGCTCTCCCCCGGCGCAGCGATCTCCTCGGTCGAGCCGACGGAGGCCTATCAGAACGGTTCCTTCTTTCCCGCGCTCATTGAGGCTACGGCACGATGGACGCCATCGCCGGTCTCGCCTTCGGCATCGTGGTCATCGACGTCATTCGCCGCATGGGTGTCGACAACGACGACATCATCGCCGAGGACGTGCTCTCCTCCGGTCTTCTTGCCGGTGCGCTGATGGCGCTGATCTACGTGCTGTCCATTCTGGTCGGCGCGCAGTCGAGAGGCATTTTCGAGCTGTCCGAAAATGGCGGCATCGCCCTCACGCAGATCGCGGGTCATTACCTTGGCGGCGTGGGTCAGTTTATCCTCGCCTTCACCATCACCTTTGCCTGCCTCAAGACCTCCATCGGCCTTGTCACGGCCTGCTCGGAAACGTTTGTCAAGATGACGAACGGCAAAATTTCCTACCGCACCTGGGCGATCCTCTTCACGGTGTTTTCGTTTGCCGTTTCCAACATTGGACTGAGCGCCATCATCGAGTATTCCGTCCCGATGCTCATGCTCATCTATCCCCCGGCCATTGCGCTTATCCTGCTGGCTTTATCGGCAAGTTCTTCGCTCATGACCGTGCCGTGTATGTCGCAACGATGATCGGTACATGGGCAGCCGCTATTTTCGACTGCATGAAGACGCTGCCCGCGTCGGTGCAGACTTCGCTCCGCCTCGATGTGCCTATCGCCTTTGCGGAAAAATATCTGCCGTTGTTCGACAAGAACCTCGGCTGGCTCCTGCCTGCACTCGTCGGCTTTGTGATCGGCATGCTTATCCGCTCGAGCCGGAAGGGCGCGCTCGTCCCCCATGCCTGACGAACCAAATTAAAGTAAAAACGCACCGCACGGCAGAGTTATTTCTGCGTGCGGTGTCATTTTTTCAGCGGCTCCGAAAACGGAGAATCAGCAAGCTGAACCGCAACCCGTCAAGAGGACAGTGAAAAAATATAAAGTTTTCCCGGCCAGCAGCTAAGCGCTGCTGGCTGCTTTTTTATGCGGCGAGACAAAGTGCGTGCTTTTCCATCGGCGTCAGGATACCCAGATTGCGCTGGACACGTCTCGTGTTGTAATAGCGAATATACTGCTGGATCATCTGGACGAGCTCGTGCTTGCTGGTAAACCGTCTGCCGTAATAGCGTTCCCGCTTCAGAATGCCCCAGAAGCCCTCCATCGGACCGTTGTCAATACAATGCGCCACACGGGACATACTCTGCGTCATGCCTGCCTGTACGAGCTTGTGGTGGAAGGCACGGTTGGTGTACTGGAACCCTCTGTCGCTGTGGAACAGAGGCTGTGCGTCCGGATTGGCCTGCACCGCTTTGTCGAAGGTTTTGAAAACCAACGGATTATCGTTGCGTTCGCTGAGTACATAGGACACAATACGCCGGTCACAATGATCTAAGATGGCGCTCAGGTAGAGCTTGTGGATCTCGCTTCCCTCATACCACTTGAATTCTGTCACATCAGTGAGCCACTTTTCATTGGGCTTTGCGGCATAAAACTGCCTGTCCAAAAGGTTTTCGGCAAGATACTGCGGATTTTTTGCGTGCCTGGTGCAGCCACGGTTGTTATATTTCACGGTAGAGCGGATATCTCTGGCCCGGCAGATGCGGAGCACCCGTTTGTCGTTGACATGGATGCCGCAGTCATGGCGCAGATCGTCGTTGAGCCGCCGGTATCCCTTATCCGGGCTTTCCTCGTGAAGCTGTTCGAGCTTCTTCGCAAGCTGCTCATTCTCCGCAGTCCGTTGGCTCACTATACCAAGTTTCCTTTCAGCATTGTTTCTACCACCAGCTTCTTGAATTCTGGTGTGTATTTCTTGTTTGGCACTCTTTTTGGCATAACAAAACACCCCACTTGTTAGGTAGTATATCATACTGTCTAACATGTGGGGTGCTGTTCAGAAGCAACGGCTCTTTTTCAAATCTTCAAATCTCTTACAGCGTGCGTACACGGTTATCAAATTTCGGCACGCGAATGCGGATGGTCACGTTATCATCCACGACCTCGCTGATCTGCGCGTCGCAGGTGGCGCTCATCAGGCGATAAGCGTCCGGGAAGTTCAAATCAAACTTCTTCATCAGGAAGTTGACCGCATCCTCGGTGCCGACCTTGACGCTTTCCTCCAGCGTGCGGCGGGAAGCAAGGAAGTACAGGCTGTCCGCCGTCTCGATGACCGGGCGCTCAATGGGACGGTCGTGGTAGACCGTAACGCGCAGGCACATACGCCCCGCGATCTCGATGCCCGTGCCGGAGAGCTCGCCGTCGCCCATGCAGGCATGCATATCGCCCACAGCCAAGCCCGCGCCCTCGGCATTGACAGGAAATACACGCGCGAACCGACGCGGACCAGCTTGGTGTCCATGTTGGCGCCGTGGTCCTCAGGCACCGCGCAGTGGATCTCGCCGCTTTTCGTGGCGACACCCATCCACCGCCGATCATCGGCGTCAGGGGCAGCTTGATATCATCGGAAAAATGTGCGAAGCCATCGTGCACGGGAATGATCTTGGTGTTCGGCTCCGTGATATGATCACCCAGCACGCCGAGTCCGACCGATGTGACCATCACGCCCTGCGGCGCAAGGTCGATCGCCATAACTTCCACGCAAAGGGTATCGCCGGGGTGCGCACCGCTGATCGCGATCGGGCCTACGGCGCAGTCCATGATGCCGATGTCAATATCCGGGCGCTTGACGCTTTCGTCGGTGATCTGACCGCTATAGCAGTCGTCGCACTCGACCCAGAAGGTCTCTCCGTCCTCGACGGTATAGTTTGCGGGATTTGTCGGGTTGAAGTGGAAGATCACTTTATCTTTCGGGATCACACGCATGACATCTGTCCTCCCTTTCCCTTACCAACTGCCGGCAGGATGCCGATCATGGAGCAGATGAAGTAGATGGCCGCAAGGCTGAAGATCACGATGATCATGCCCTGCACTGCGGGATGCGCGTACCAACCGCACTTCCACTCCGGCTCGATATCGCCTTTCTTGCGGGCGTTGTTGAGCATCAGAACGGGAACGATCGACATAATCACGCCGCCGAAGGTACCGGCCCAGCCAATGGCGTCAACAAAGCTGACAAGACCGGCGTAGGCAAGGATGAACGGGGGAAGCACCGTGCAGGCGATGGCGATGAGACGGGTCTTGGTGTCCTTCTCATCCTTGAGCTTGAACATATCGACGATGTTCGTGAGCATGGAACCGCCGACCGCCCAATAAGAGGTCATCATGGCGCAGAGGGCAAAAATGTTGGCGGTATAGAGCGCCCAGGTACCGAGTGCCTGACCCCAGGCGAGCGTAGCGACCTGTGTGACCTCCTCCGCGCCGGTCAGAGAGAGAACGGCAAGGGGAACAACGGCCAGCAGCACGCCGGTGATGAACATACCGAGAATGATGGCAACCGGGAGCTTCTTAGGCGTGTGGCGCATACCGCGCGCCAGCTCAGGCACGGCATACTGCGCGATGTAGCAGAAAATAGCGCTGCTGAGAAGGGGAACGGCATAGGTCCAGTTTGCGTATACGGCGCGGGAGACATCCGCCTTGCCGGAGAGGAAGGATGCGATCACAATGATGCCGAGCAGCACGACCATGCCCGTGGACATGAATTTCTCCCAAAGGCCGGTGCTTTGAGGCCGAACCAGACGACCAGCACACAGGGAACGGTGAACAGCAGGCTGCCCGCCCAGTTGGGGAGACCGAGCAGTGTGCAGAGGATGTTGCCGGAACCTGTCGTGTAGGCGACCATGCAGCCGATGGAGTTCGCGCAGACAGAGATGAAGATCAGGACCGAGCCGACCTTACCGACATATTTTTCCGCAAGGCCGGGCAGCTGCAGGGGCTTTTTTGTACGCAGTGCGGACTCCGCCACATAGAGCATGGAGAACGTGGTGAACAGACCGGCCACCGCCAGCCAGAGCACCAGGATCGGCCATCCCGCAAGGCGGGAAGAATATGCAAGGCCGAGTATACCGGAACCGACATTGGCACCCACGATGATCGCTACCGCCTCATAAAGTGTGAGCTTTGTTACCTTGAGCGCGCCTTCTTCGACGTGCAGGTTTTTTTCTTCCATTGAGCTTTCCTCCTAAAACGTTGGGAGATAGGTTTTGCAGCCTTGCTCCTCTTGTGATTCATTTTACCGGATCAAGGACAACAAAAAGACAACAAAAATGCAGAGTATTTCGATTACCTCTGCATTTTCGCCGTTTTTGATAGTTTTTAGCGAATGATTTCAGTCATCTTGCCCTGCAGCGATGCCGTCGTGATCTCCGCCCAGCTATACTGCGTCATAAACTCTCCGACAAAAGCATTGATCGCCGAAGATTCGCCGTTGAGAAACTGATAATAATCACAGGAAAACTTTTCTGTATCCACGCTGAGTTGATTCCGCCCCTTGATGACCGCATCTTCGCAATCCACCTTTCGCAAGGTGCGCATCATATCAGACTTAAAGGTTTCGATCTGATTTTTCAGCGCGCTGCCGTATTCCCGGTCCTCATAGAGAATGGCCGCACATTCCCGGATGCTGCAGGCCGAACCGCGGCGAAATACCAGATACGCAAACAGCTCCTTGCTCTTTGCGCGGGCAAATTCGAGCGGTTTTCCCTCATAAAACACTTCAAAATTGCCGAAGCACTGGACACGCAGGGAAAGCTCCTTCCTCACAGGCACTGTGGTCAGGCCGATATTACGAAGTTCCTCCTCGATTGCCTCGGCCGTAACAGGCTTCATCAGGTAGCCGCGCGCATGGAGGGAATAGGATTCCAGCGCATACTGCGAATAAGCCGTAACAAAAATGATCTCGAGCGCCGGGATCGTCTTTTTCAATTCCAGTGCAAGGTCCAGTCCCGTCCAACCGCGCATCTGAATGTCCAGGAAGGCGATATCCGGAAGGATCTCCCCCGTTCTCACCGCCTCAAGCGCTTTCGTCGGATCGGTATAGGCGTGAACCGTTGCTGCCGGCTCGGCAGCTTGCAGCGCCGCTGTCAGATCGCTCAGCGCCAAAGATTCATCGTCAACAGCCAACAAGCAAAGTTCCATCATTCGCTCTCCTTTCGATATTTGGGGATGCACATCGTCACATTTGTCCCCTTGTCGATCCCGCTTTCGATCTCCATGTGCCCACCGCACACCGCGGCAAGGCGCTCACGGACGTTCCACAAGCCGATATGCTTGCCGCCCGCCGCAAGCTGCTCTGCATCAAACCCGATGCCGTCATCCGAAACAGTCACGACGAAATCCGACTCGGTCTCGCTTGTAGAGATGATCACCGTCCCGCCCTGAGGCCGCTGCATCACGCCGTGGCGCACCGCGTTTTCGACGATCGGCTCCAATGTGAGCGGCGGCAGGGAGAATTGCGTGACCGGCGTGTTGAAAAGGACGGTCAGATCCCGGCCAAAGCGCATTTTTTCCAGATCAACATAGTGTTTGGTATGCTGTAATTCCTGCAAAAAAAGGAATGCAGCCAGTATTGCTCAACGAATCGAGATTCCCTCGCAGGTAGAGGGTAAAATCCGTCAGCGCGCTCTCAGCCTCGCGCGCGTCAATGCGGCAGAGCGCGCGAATGCTGGTGAGCACATTGTAAAGAAAGTGCGGCTGTATCTGGCTGATCATAATGGAGATACGCTGCTGCAAGAGCTGCTCTTCCTGCTGCTTTTCGTATTCGATCTGCACAGTGATATATATCTGGATGAGACAAAACGCCACAACGACATGAGCCAGTGTGATCTCCCCGATGACCGTGTCAACCACTACCGCGGCAGCCACCAGCAGCTCGTAGAAAAGGAAAGAGATCGCCTTGCGGTTGGTCAGCATCCTCCTGAAGTTTAGAATGATGCCGATGTTGACCACCATCGGCATGGCCAAAAAGAAGAAGTAAAGCCACGGGTGATCCGACAGATGCCACGGGGCATTCTGAGAGTGCGACGTGATGACAGAGATCATCACGAGCAGAAATCCATCCGCGCTGAGGCCGGTCATCAAAACGGTATATCGCTGCAATTCCTTCGAGTCTTCATTGATGTAACTGATGAGATAGGTGCTGTAAAAAATGAGCAGTGGAAATGCCGAGGCGTAGCAGACAAAATAGCAGGTCTCGCGAAGCCGCGGAGGGGCAGGAAGAAAATCAAGCCCGATCCCCCAATAGATCACATCGCTCAAAAGCCCAATGGTGTTGATCGCCAGCATCCAGAGGAAATAGGAGCGAAAGCGCCTGCGCGAATGACTGCCAAAGACCACGCTTGCATAGGTCGAGGTCGTCAGGATGGCGCAGACGAGTTCCAGTACCACGCCGACCGGCGTGAGCGGATTTTCCGGAACATCACCGCGCGCAATGGCGTGAAAGGTCACGATCATCAACGCGAGCACAATACCGATCGTCACAAGACAGCCAATGCCCGTAGCTGTTCTCTTGTCTATCCGCACAGCCGTGTCCCTCCCCACTCGTTTGACCATAAGGGTATTTATTTTATCTTATTTTGACGGCCAATGCAAGCCGCTGACAGATGTTATAGAAAAGGCCGATTTAGTATTTTATTTCGCGTTTGTAGGTTTGTATGTTGTAAGAAATAAACCTAAAATGTAGTAATGCCATACAGATAAATCTTACGCAAAAAAGAAAAATTATGAAACCAAATGACCGTGTTCCACAATATTAAAGATGACGGGTCGTTAAATGGATATCCGAAAGAGGGCGAAGCTGTGGATGAACAGGAATCCTTAAAGAAGTGAAGCGCGAAAACGAAAGTGCGTTAGAATGGGTTATTAATCGACATACAGCTTACGTCAACACAATTATTTAAGGATTTTTCCCAAAGATGCTGACAATAAAGGCTCATCCGTTCAGGAAGGACATGGCAGCCAAAAGAATCGTCAAGAAGGCAAAGCTGATCCCAGAAAAAAGAAAAAGGAACTGTTTTCCACCATTAGGAACGCGGCGCGTATATTCCCGAAACGTAATAAGCTTGCCAGAGAAGCTACCAGCGTCCCCGCACCGCCCACATTGACGCCAACCAGAAGAGCACGGGCATCCTGCGTGAAGCGGCTGAGTAAAATGGCGGCAGGAACATTACTGATGATCTGGCAGGTAAGCGCGGAGATCAGCATGGTCCCGTGGGACAAAAGGCGAGCGAACAGTATGTGGACAGCTTCCATTCGAGCAAGGTTGCCGGAAAAGGTGAAGAAAGCGGCGAAAGTGGCCAACAATCCCCAATCTACAGTTTTCAGTGCGTGCCGGTCCAGAAACCAGAGCGCCAGAACAATGACCGTCAAACCAAGGACATAGGTACCAGCCGCAGCACCATGGCAACGGCTAAACAGAATAGTCCACCATAGATAACGGCTCGGCATGAGTCTACCGTGACCTGTGCTTCCGGCACGGAAAGCTGTTCTTTTGGAAACACTAAGCAGCACAGGAGAATGAGAACAGTAGACAGGATGAATGGCGGCAGCATTGTCGAAAAGAACATTTTCGTGGAAAGACCGTAATAGCTGAAAAGATAGAGATTCTGTGGATTGCCGAAGGGCGTGATCATTCCGCAGAGGTTGGCGGCACAGTTTTGCAGAATGAACAGGAGCGCCGTGTGCTTTTCCTGTCCAGTGGAGGAAAGAACAAACCAGCCAGTGGCAGAAAAGTCAACAAGGCGGTATCATTGGTCAGGAGCATAGAGCCGAACATGGTGATAACCACCAGCGCCGTACACACGCCCCGGAACAGTGGAAAAGGTGTGTACCATCCGCTGGGAAAGAACGGAAAAGATATGCAG
>ENA-OQIO01000871-OQIO01000871.1-human-gut-metagenome-genome-assembly--contig:-NODE-871-length-15547-cov-4.432490_pt1 | contig 15547 bp, 13 predicted proteins | sample MGYA00242573_ERZ504737 | MGnify/ENA primary metagenome ERZ504737 (study PRJEB26092, sample SAMD00036203) | human gut metagenome | host: Homo sapiens | study: EMG produced TPA metagenomics assembly of...
ATGATAAGGAAAATGAAAATCTCAATTATGAAAATTATGGACTCTGGTTTTTATGATACAGATGGATCAGAATCTTATAGAAATGCAGTTTTCCCGGAAGGAACGGAGCTGGAAGTGATGATGGGACTTAATCCTGACGCGTCCGGCTCAGTAAAAAACCAGAATTATGACAGTTTCTATGATATGTACCGCTACAGGTCACAATAAGCTGAGAAATTTATGATACTGATTTTGGAAATTGTCAGGATTAGCAAAGACAGAGTAGAAGGATGATTAAATTGGCAAATAAAATATCCGATGAAACAATCGAGTATGTAGGAATCCTTGCAAAGCTGGAACTTTCAGAGGAAGAGAAAGAAGCAGCGAAAAAAGACATGGAGCAGATGCTGGATTATATAGATACATTAAATGAACTTGATACAACAGGGATTGAACCAATGTCTCATGTATTTCCGGTACAGAATGTGTTCCGTGAAGATGTGGTGACAAATGGCGATAACAAAGAGGCAACACTTGCGAATGCACCACTTCGTAAAGAAGACAGTTTTGAAGTGCCGAAGACAATTGGTTAAGGGAGTGAGAGCAGATGGATTTATTAAAACTTACAGCCCTTGAACTGGGCGAGAAGATCAAAGCAAAAGAAGTAACTGTACGAGAAGCAGTCGATGCAGTGATTGGACAGATCAAAGAAGCGGAGTCAGAGATTCATAGCTTTGTGACGATAGATGAAGAAGGTGCTTATGCACAGGCAGAGGAAATTCAGAAGAAAATAGATGTGGGCGAACTGACAGGTCCACTTGCAGGAGTTCCGGTTGCAGTAAAAGATAATATGTGTATTGAGGGACAGCTTACCACATGTAGTTCAAAGATTCTTTCCAACTTCAAACCGACCTATACGGCAGAGGCAGTTGAGAACCTCAGAAAAGCAGGAGCGGTTATCATTGGTAAGACAAACATGGATGAATTTGCCATGGGAAGTACAACAGAGACGTCTTATTATGGACCGACACGCAATCCGCACAACACAGCGCATGTTCCGGGAGGTTCTTCCGGTGGTTCCTGTGCGGCAGTGGCAGCATCCGAATGTTATTATGCACTTGGATCTGATACCGGCGGATCCATTCGTCAGCCGAGTTCTTTCTGTGGAGTTGTCGGACTAAAACCAACTTATGGAACTGTTTCCCGATATGGACTTATCGCGTACGGATCTTCTTTAGATCAGATTGGACCGGTAGCGAAAGATGTATCGGATTGTGCGGCAATTCTTGAGGCAATTGCATCCCATGATCCGAAGGACAGCACTTCCATGGATCGTGATGATTGTGATTTCACAGAAGCACTTGTAGATGATGTGAAAGGTCTCCGTATTGGAATCCCAAGAGATTATATGGGAGAAGGTCTGGATCCTGAAGTAAATGATGCTGTGATGAAGGCAGCAAAAGTACTCGAAGAAAAGGGTGCGATTGTTGAGGCGTTTGATCTGCGACTTGTAAAATATGCAATCCCTGCTTATTATACGATCGCAGATGCAGAGGCAAGTTCTAACCTGGAACGTTTTGATGGTGTGAAATATGGTTATCGTACGAAAGATTACGATGGACTTCATAACATGTACAAGAAAACACGTTCAGAAGGATTTGGTCCGGAAGTAAAGAGAAGAATCATGCTTGGATCTTTTGTCTTAAGTTCAGGATATTATGATGCTTACTATCTGAAGGCACTTAGAACAAAAGCTTTAATCAAGAAAGAGTTTGACCGTGCATTCCGTAATTATGACATCATTCTCGGACCGGCAGCACCGACAACTGCTCCGGAGCTTGGAAAGAGCTTAAGTGATCCGATGAAGATGTATTTGGGAGATATTTATACAATCTCAGTCAATCTTGCAGGTCTTCCGGGAATGAGCGTTCCGGTTGGAAAAGACAGCAAAGGACTTCCAATCGGTATGCAACTGATCGGAAATGTATTTGAAGAAAAAACTTTGATCCGTGCAGCATATACCTATGAGTGTGCGACAAAGAAGATGCATGAAACACCGGCATCTGTCGGTCTTATGTCAGAAAAGGAGGTGCGTTAACAATGGCAAAGCAGTATGAAACAGTCATTGGACTGGAAGTGCATATTGAGCTGGCTACAAAGACAAAGATCTTCTGTGGATGCAGCACAGAATTCGGTGGCGCACCGAATACACATACTTGTCCGGTATGTACCGGTATGCCGGGATCGCTTCCGGTGTTGAATAAACAAGTTGTAGAATATGCTATGGCGATTGGTCTTGCAACAAACTGTAAGATTACACAGGTATGCAAATTTGACCGTAAAAATTATTTCTATCCGGATAACCCGCAGAACTATCAGATTTCCCAGCTGTATCTCCCGATTGCCAGAGATGGATATGTAGAGATCGAGAGTGGTTCAGGAAAGAAGAAAGTAAGAATCCATGAGATGCATATGGAAGAAGATGCAGGTAAGCTGGTTCATGATGAGTGGGATGATACTTCACTTGTCGATTATAACCGAAGCGGTGTGCCACTTGTAGAGATTGTATCTGAACCGGATATGCGTTCCGCAGAAGAAGTTATTTCTTATCTTGAGAAGCTTCGTATGATCGTGCAGTATTTAGGCGCATCAGATTGTAAGCTTCAGGAAGGTTCTATGCGTGCAGATGTCAACCTGTCTGTCCGTGAAGTCGGATCCGATCAGTTTGGTACAAGAACAGAGATGAAGAACCTGAACTCATTTAAGGCAATCGCACATGCAATTGAAGGCGAGCGTCAGAGACAGATTGAGTTGATCGAAGAAGGAAAACAGGTTGTACAGGAGACAAGACGCTGGGATGACAACAAAGAGCATTCTTATGCAATGCGTTCCAAAGAGGATGCACAGGATTATCGTTATTTCCCGGAACCGGACCTTGTTCCGATCGTGATCAGTGATGAATGGATCGAGAAAATCAAATCTCAGCAGCCGGAACTTCGTACGGAGAAGCTGGAGCGTTACAAGGAACAGTTTGATATTCCGCAGTATGACGCAGAGATCATCACAGGTTCTAAGAAAATGGCCGATCTTTTTGAGGCAACAACAGCAATCTGTGAGAAACCGAAGAAAGTTGCAAACTGGCTGATCGGAGAGACCTTCCGTCTGATGAAAGACAATGGAATGGAGCCGGAAGATTTAACATTCTCTCCGGAGAACCTGGCAAAATTAATTGATCTTGCGGAGGCAGGAACCATTAACAGTTCTGTGGCAAAAGATGTATTCAAGCAGATTTTCCATGAGGATATAGATCCTGAGAAATATGTCGAAGAACACGGGCTTAAGATGGTGAACGATGAAGGTGCACTCCGTGAGACAGCTGCTAAAGTGATCGCAGACAACCCACAGGCAGTCGCAGACTTCAAAGGTGGTAAAGAGAAAGCAATCGGAGCACTGCTTGGACAGACAATGCGCGCCATGAAGGGGAAAGCAAACCCTGGAATGGTGAATCAGGTGCTGCGGGAGTTGTTAAAATAAAAATTGATTTGTCTGTTAGGATTCTTGTAAATGGAACAGATACATTTATTGACTAAGAGCCAGAACAGTTACCGTGAGTGGTGCCTGTCTGGCTCTTACTAACATACGGAACAAAGTGTATTCGGAACGCTCCTGCCTTACATGTGTCCTCAACAATAAAGAGACAAAAGCACTTGGTTATTCAAACGAGAAGTGATAGTTCAATAGTGACGGAGCCAATCAGACAAATCTAATTTGTTGTATTGACAGTTTGAAAAATGTCTGCTATATTACAAGTAGAACACAGAGAAATAATAAACTATATATGTTCAAAACAACAAGAGATTCGGAAGGATGTGGAAAGAATGAAACGAGATTATTATGAAGTGCTTGGACTGTCAAAGGGCGCAGAGGATAAAGAGATAAAGAGAGCATATCGTAAGCTAGCGAAGAAGTATCATCCGGACACGAATCCTGGAGATAAAGAAGCGGAGAAGAAATTCAAAGAGGTGACGGAGGCGTACTCTGTACTGAGTGATCCGGAGAAGAAGAAACTGTATGACCAGTTCGGTCACGCTGCATTTGACCAGAGTGGTTCCGCAGGTTCCGGATATGGAAATGCAGGTGCAGGTGGCTTTGGAGGATTCGGCGGAAACGGTGGATTCAGAGGCGGTACTTACCGTAGTTATGGCGGACCGGGAAGCGGATATCAGGAGTATCATTTCGAAGGTGGCGACATGGATGACATGTTTGGTGACATTTTTGGAAATATGTTCCATGGAGGAAGTGCTTCAGGTCGCAGCAGAAGGTCATCAGGATTTACCGGAGGATTTGGAGGTGAAAGCTTTAAATCAAAAGGTTCTGATATCAAGGCAGGTATCACTGTAGGATTTGACGAGGCTGCATTTGGTGGAGATAAGGTTATTACTCTGAGTAATCCGGAAAATCCAGGACAACCGGGACAGTCACTGAAGGTTCATATTCCGGCAGGTATTGATAGCGGAAAGTCAATCCGTTTAAGAGGAAAGGGAATGCCGGGAACCGGTGGTGGTGAAGCCGGAGATCTTCTGTTGAAAGTAACAGTTGCTCCGAAACCTGGATATGAGCGGAAAGGTATGGATGTATATACAACCGTATCTGTTCCGTATACAACAGCTGTTTTCGGAGGTGAGGCATTGGTCCATACACTGTATGGAGATGTTATGTGTAAGATTAAAGAGGGAACACAATCGGTTCAAGATTCGTCTGAGAGGTAAGGGAATTGTTTCGATGAAAGATTCATCCATTCACGGAGACCAGTATGTAACGATTCAGATTGAAGTGCCAAGAAACTTAAGTCCGCAGGCAAGACAGAAATTAAAAGAGTTTGAAGAAATCTGTCAGGGGAGTTCAAGGACAGCATAAATAAATGAAAAGACCAGAGGCTTGTTTTACAAATTGAAACAAGAATCTCTGGTCTTTTCTGCTGTTTAGAATATTGCTGTAGCTGTTTAGAAGTTACTGTGAGCAGTAACGTTTTGCACAGGTACAATTTATAGCCACTGACTCAGAAATTTAAAGCCAGTAACAAACGAATTATAATTGGGATTCTGCTAGTCACGTTCCCAACGACCGGAAGCACCACATGGAAGAACCAATCCTGAATCTGTAACAGGAAGTCCGATCTCCTGAGAATCTACATGTCCGTTCCAAGGTTTTAATTCAGTTGAGATCATGTAGGTAAGTACGGCAGGAGCAAGTCCTGTTGTATAAGAATTCACAAGGAAGAACAGTGCATCCTTGGAAAGAATCTTTGTACAAAGCTTGATGAGTGGATGGATCATATCTTCAATCTTCCAGATCTCGCCTTTTGGTCCACGCCCATATGATGGCGGATCCATAATGATTGCATCATAAGTGTTGCCACGGCGGATCTCGCGCTCAACGAACTTCACACAGTCATCGACAAGCCAGCGGATCGGTGCATCTCCCAGACCGGAAGAAACCGCATTCTCCTTTGCCCATGTCACCATACCCTTAGATGCATCTACATGAGTAACCTGCGCTCCGGCAGCTGCCGCTGCAAGTGTAGCACCTCCGGTATAAGCAAAAAGGTTCAGCACCTTGACCGGACGTCCAGCATTCTTAATCTTTTCAGAGAACCAGTCCCAGTTAGTTGCCTGCTCAGGGAAGAGTCCTGTGTGCTTGAAACTAAATGGTTTTAAATTAAATGTGAGAGAACCGTAATGGATCTGCCACTGCTGTGGGAGACTAAAAAACTCCCATTCACCGCCACCCTTTTTGCTACGGTGATAATGTCCGTTCATCTCTTTCCAACCGCGGTTCTTCTTAGGAGTATCCCAGATGACCTGCGGGTCCGGACGGACAAGAAGATAATTTCCCCAACGCTCAAGCTTTTCGCCACCTGAGCAGTCAAGAATTTCGTAATCTTTCCAATTATCTGCAATCCACATGAATTAGTTAATCCTTTCTAAAAAAAATACTTGTAATCATTCAGAGACAATCTCAAAAAACGATACATTTTGAAATTGTTTCGTTTTATATCGTCTATAACATTTCTATTATAATCGAAAGCCCTATGGTAATGCAATGAAAATTTTGTGATTGAGAAATTATTGAAAAATACTGGGAAAAATGCACTAACAACCCACTAAAATGGTAGGAATATAAAACAAAGCGACGAAATCATATAATACCTATTGACGTAGTAGGTTAATAGGTGTATCATACGCCTATCGAATCTGAGATGCGAAAAGTAACAAAGTTACATCAAATGATAGATGGAGTGATAGGTATGATAAAAGTAGAACATGCAAACAAAACATTTTCCGGGAAATACGGTACAGTACATGCGCTGCAGGATGTTAGCATTCATGTAGAGAAAGGTGACATCTACGGAATTATTGGATTTTCCGGAGCAGGTAAATCAACTTTGATCCGGTTGGTAAATGGATTAGAGACACCGGATACGGGAAATGTTATAGTCCAGGGAGAAAATCTTGGGAATCTGAAAAAAACGCAGCTTCGCAAGCTTAGAAGAAAAATCGGAATGGTTTTTCAGCAATTTAATCTTCTTGAATCAAAAACAGTGTATCACAACATTGCATTGCCATTGATTCTTGAAAAGGCACCAAAGGAAGAGATTGATAAGAAAGTAAAAGAAGTACTCCGGTTTGTAGAACTGGAAGATAAGAAAGATGTTTATGTAAGCCAGCTTTCGGGAGGACAGAAACAGAGAGTGGGAATCGCAAGGGCACTGACAACAACACCGGACATCCTGCTCTGTGACGAGGCAACAAGTGCACTGGATCCACAAACTACAGAATCCATTCTGAAACTGCTTAAGAAGATCAACCGGGAGATGGGAGTTACAATCCTTCTGATCACACATCAGATGCAGGTCGTTCAGATGATCTGTAATAAAGTAGCAGTTATGGAGAACGGACAAGTAGTAGAGGCCGGAAGTGTGCTTGATGTATTCGGAAAGCCACAGGCACCTGTTACAAGAAAATTCGTTCAGACTGTAGTAAATGATCAGATTCCGGAAAGTATTATTAGTCTTGTGAAAGAACAGAAAGAACATTTCCGGGTAGAGAGGCTTAAGTTTATCGGAAGTAGTGTAAAACGACCTGTGATTTCAGATATCTGTCATGTGGATGGAATTGTAGTAAATATTTTGGGAGCGACCGTGCAGGAATTGCAGGAGAATGTAATGTGTGTGTTCATTTTGCAGCTGATCGGAACGGAAGAGAAAATATTAGAAGCTGAGAAACAGATTGATGAGAATGGAGTAATCAGAGAAAGAGTGGAGGCGATTTAATGGAACAAGAGTATTTTGGAGTATCACTGGAAAAGTTACTGACCAGTGGTGGACAGACCTTATATATGGTTGCATGGTCACTGATTATTGGAACAATCATAGGAATTATTTTGGCACTGATCCTTGTGCTTTGCCGTAAGGGAGGACTGATAGAGAATCTGATCCTTTACAATATTGTAAGTATCTATATTAATATAGTAAGAAGTATTCCATTTGTGATCTTACTGGTAGCGATCATGCCGTTGACAAGGGCAATTGTTGGAACGACCATCGGAAGTACAGCATCACTTGTCCCGCTTGTTATTTATATCAGTCCATATCTTGCACGCTTGATGGAAAATAGCTTACTGGAGATTAATCCGGGTATTCTGGAAGCGGCTGAAGCAATGGGGGCATCTACCTGGCAGACGATCCGGTATTTTCTGCTTCCGGAAACACTTGGATCTATCGTACTCGCATTGACAACAGGTACGATCGGGTTGCTTGGAGCATCAGCAATGGCTGGATATGTAGGCGGAGGAGGTGTCGGAGACCTGGCACTGACTTATGGATATCAGAGGATGAATACACCATTGATGATCTTTACTGTAGTTGTACTGGTCGTATTTGTACAGATCCTTCAGCTTGCAGGAAATACAATTTCAAGAAAACTCAGACAACATAGATAATTGATTAAGAAAGAACGAGGAGAATTATATTATGAAAATCAAGAAAATTATTGCAGGATTATTAGTAGCGACAACAGCATTCAGCCTGGCGGCATGCGGAAATTCAGGTTCAGGAGATACGAAGAAAAGTGACGCGGATACATCAGAGAAAAAGGAAATCGTCTATGGAAAATCCCAGGGACCATATACAGAACTTTTCGAAGATGCAATTGTTCCAATTCTTGAGAAAGAAGGATATACCTTAAAAGCTGTTGACCTTTCAGATCTTCAGACAGCAGATGTTGCACTGAATGATGGAGATGTAGATGTCAATGTAGAACAGCATACAGCATACATGGACAGTTTCAATCAGAGTTATGACGCAGATCTGGTTGCAATCAGTCCGATTCCAACTGTTCCGGCAGGAGTTTATTCAGAAAAATACGATTCTGTAGATGAAATCCCGATGGTGCGAAGGTTGCAGTCCCAAATGATGCGTCCAACACAGCACGCTGCTATCTGATGCTTCAGAAAATCGGCTGGATCAAGCTTGACGAGAAGGCTGATCCATCTACAGTTACACAGGATGATATTGTAGAGAACCCACATAATATTGAATTTACAGAAATGAACAGCATGACAATTCCGGCAGCAGAATCTGATTTTGATTATATTGCAATCACAGGAAGTGTTGTATATAATGCAGGCATTGATGCTTCTACAGCACTGGCCAATGAAGATATTTCAGATTATCTTGTACTTCAGGTTGTTGTAAAAGAAGAGAACAAAGATGCAGATTGGGCACAGGCAATCGTGGACGCATACCACTCAGATGAATTCAAACAGTATATGAAAGAAAACAATGATGGATTATGGTGGATCCCGGAGGAGCTTCAATAATTAAGAAAGGCAGTGATGAAAATGGATCAGACAGAAAAATTAATCCTAGAAGCAATCGATCAGCACAGAGATGAGATCATTGAATTTGCCAGAGATATATACGATCATGGAGAACTTGGATATAAAGAATTCAATACAGCAGAAAAATTCATAAAGAAGATGAAAGAATTAGGTCTGCGCACAGAAACCGGACTTGCAATTACAGGAACAAAAGCGTATTTAAATGAAGAAAAGAAAGATACAGCAAGCCTTGCACTTCTTGGAGAACTTGATGCACTTAGGATTCCGGAGCATGCTCATGCGAATCCAGAGACAGATGCGGCACATTGCTGCGGACATCATGCACAGATGGCTGGAATCTTTGGTGCGGCACTGGCTCTTACAGTTCCGGAGATCGCGGAAAAACTGGATGGACAGGTGGTATTTTTTGCAACACCGGCGGAAGAGTATGGTGAAATTGGATTCAAAAATGAACTGCGTGCACAGGGAAAAATAAAATATGGCGGTGGAAAATGTGAGCTGCTTCGTATCGGCGCATTTGATGATATTGATCTTTGTATTACACATCACATTGCACCGGGGGATGACATCATAGTAGGAAGCGGAACCGGAAATGGATTTGTATCTAAAGTGATCCGTTGTTTAGGTAAGGCAGCCCATGCGGCAGGAACACCGGAACAAGGTGTAAATGCTCTGTCGGCGGCGTCACTTGGTCTGCAGGCACTCGGTCTGAATCGAGAGACATTCCGTGATGAGGATTGTGTCCGTGTCCATCCGATCATTACAAAGGGTGGCAACCTGGTAAATGTAGTGCCTGATGAAGTTGTAGTAGAGACATTGGTAAGAGCTAAAACAATCGAGGCATTTACAGATGCAGCGAAGAAAACAGACCGATCCTTCACGCAGGAGCTACTGCAATGGGAGCGAAGGTTGAAATCACAACACTTCCGGGATACCTTCCGACACTTGCGGAAGAAGCACTCCCAGAATTAAAAAGAGCAGCAGAACTTTCTGCACCGGAAACAAATGTGATCGAGGCCTCAGGACATACGGGAGGATCAACAGATGTCGGTGATGTCCAGCACTTAATGCCTGTATATACATTTAATACAGGTGGTGTAAAGGGTGGACTCCATCAGGTAGAATTTGAAGTGACGGATGAGGAAGAAGCTTATATTGTCACTGCGAAGATGTTTGCACTTGGAGCCTATGGACTTTTGAAAGAAAAAGCAGCAAGAAGCAGAGAGCTTGTTAAAAATTATAAGCCGGTATTTGAAAATTCAGCAAAGTATGCGGAGTTTATGGATCAGTTTGATTCGAAAGAAGTATTGGAATAATTCTATACATTTCCCTACTTTTATGATATAATTTAAAAGTTATTTTAATGATTTATCGATTTAATGTGATGAACAGTCGACGCAATAATATCATAAAAGAAAGGAATTGAAGAAGTATGTTATCTACGATAGAATCAGTAAATAGTGCTGTGAATAACTTTATCTGGGGCGTTCCGGCTATGATCTGCATTATTGGAGTCGGGCTTTACTTAAGTATCCGGACCGGCTTCCTTCAGATCAGAAAATTTCCGTATGCGATGAAAGTGACGATCGGAAGGATGCTCCGCAAAAGAGATGCATCTGACGGTGCACTGACTCCGTTCCAGGCAGTTTGTACCGCATTGGCGGCAACTGTCGGAACCGGAAATATCGCCGGGGTTGCCGGTGCAATCGCAATCGGAGGGCCGGGCGCAGTGTTCTGGATGTGGATCTCAGCACTTCTTGGAATGTGTACAAAGTTTTCCGAAGTTACTCTTGCAGTTCATTTCCATGAGACGAATGCAGAAGGAGATCGTGTCGGTGGACCGATGTATTATATCAAAAATGGTCTGAAAAAGCATTGGCACTGGCTGGCTTATCTGTTCGCTGCATTCGGAGTTCTGACTGTATTTGGAACGGGAAATGCAACACAGGTGAATACAATCACAACAGCAATCGATTCTGCACTTTTTAATTATGGAATCATAGGAAAAGATTCCGTTGGAACATTGAATCTTATCATCGGAATTGTACTTGCTATCCTGATCGGCATGATCCTTCTTGGAGGAATTAAGAGAATTGGTCAGGTTACAGAAAAGCTTGTCCCATTTATGGCAGCAATTTATGTGATTCTGGCACTTGGTGTTGTTGTTTTGAACTTCCAGAACATTCCGAGCGTATTTGGATCCATTTTCGAAGGCGCATTTTCGCCGGCATCTGTGACCGGAGGCGCCGTGGGATCTTTCTTTATGAGTATGAAGAAAGGTGTTTCCAGAGGAATCTTCTCTAATGAGGCAGGACTTGGTACAGGTTCTATCGCGCATGCATGTGCAGATACGAAAAAGCCTGTAAAGCAGGGATTTTTCGGAATCTTCGAAGTATTTGTTGATACCATTGTAATCTGTACATTGACAGCACTCGTTATTCTGTGCAGCGGTGTTCCGGTTGGATATGGAGAGGCGGCAGGAGCAGAACTTACTATTCTTGGATTTACATCCACTTATGGAAACTGGGTATCTATCTTTACAGCGGTTGCAATGTGCTGTTTCGCATTTTCTACAATTATCGGATGGGGACTGTATGGAACAAGATGTGTGGAATTTCTTTTGGGAACAAAAGCGAATAAGCCATTCATGGTACTCTATGCACTCGTTGCAATTGTAGGTGCTACAATGGAACTTGGATTGATGTGGAATATTGCCGAGACATTTAATGGTCTGATGGCAATCCCGAACCTGATTGCAGTATTCTTATTGTCAGGTGTAGTTGTAAAACTTGTGAAAGAATATTTTGCAGGAGAAGGAAAAGAAAGTTAAAAATAAAACTAGATATAGAAGATTTAAAGCTCTGGTGTTTTTTGAAATCACCGGAGTTTTTTTAAATGAATAAATATACGCGATTATTTATAAGAATAGCATATGGTTTTTCGCATATTGGCAAATAGCATAAAATCTATGTTGGATAAAAAAGAAAATGACATAAAACTACACAAAAAGTGCAAGGAAAAATAAGGTAGAAATATACAAAAAAACGGAAAAGTGAAAAACGTTATATTTTAATGTCCTATATTGTCCAAGATTTTATTCAGTGGCTATGGTATAATTTTAGAACGACTAAATGTGAAAAAAATATGTTTAAAATGTGAAGAAAAATTGTATATTCTGTGAAACGTATAAATAAACAGTGGTAGCAATGTAAACAACAGAGGTTACAGGAGCTGTTGAAATATAAAAGAAGCGGAAGGAGGTTTATGCAGGCAGTAATGTCTGTGAAGTTGTGATTTGCAAACGAATGTGAACACAACGCAGGGACAGAAAGAAAACTGTTCACTTAAAAAACTAGGAGGCAAAAGCATGAGAAGAAGGTTAAAAAAACTTATCGGAATTACAACAGCTGCAGCAATGGCTGTTTCGTTAGTTCCGACAACCGTTTTTGCAGAGGAACCGGTGGCGGCTATCGCAGAAGAAACTGCAAAGAATGATAATCTTTTGAGAGTCTGGTATGATGAACCGGCAACAGATTGGCAGACACAGTCACTGGCAATCGGAAATGGCTATATGGGAAGTCTTGTATTCGGCGGCATTAATAAAGACAAGATCCATATTAATGAAAAAACTGTCTGGGAAGGTGGACCGACAAGTTATAATGGCTATAGTTATGGTACAACAAACAGAACAGAGACAGATGCAGATCTTCAGAAGATCAAAGATGATCTGAATGCGATCCGTGAGAAACTGGATGATAAATCAGAGTATGTCTTTGGATTTAATGAAGATTCCTATGAGGCAAGTGGAACCAATACAAAAGGTGAGGCAATGGATTGGTTGAACAAGCTTATGGGAGATTGGTAGGATATAGCGCACCGAAGGATTACGCAAACCTGTATATCTCCAATAATCAGGATTCTTCAAAAGTGTCCAATTATGTCAGAGATCTGGATATGCGTACAGCCTTGGCAACTGTAAACTATGATTATGAAGGGGTTCATTATACAAGAGAATACTTTGACAGTTACCCAGATAATGTAATGGCAGTACGTCTGAGCGCAGACAGAAAGGAAAGATCAGCTTTGATACAAATCTTCAGAGTCTGATCGGAGGAAGAACTCATAAGAGTACAGTTGACGGTGATACAATCACAATGCGTGATGCATTAGGCGGAAACGGATTGAACATTGAAGCACAGTTGAAAGTTATCAATGAGGGAGGAAGCCTTTCTTCAAATGCCAATGGTTCAAATCCATCCATCACAGTATCTGACGCAGATGCAGTTACATTGATCTTTGCATGTGGTACAGACTACAAGATGGAGCTTCCAAGTTTCCGTGGAGAAGATCCACATGATGCAGTTACAGCAAGAATCAATGCAGCAGCGAAAAAAGGATACGAAGCACTGAAAAAAGACCATGTAGCAGATCATGATGCATTGTTCTCCCGTATGGAATTAGGATTTAACGAAGAAGTTCCTACAATTCCTACAGATGAACTGATCAAAAAGTACCGTAACATGGTAGACAACAATGGTGGTGAGATTCCTACAGAATCCGAGCAGAGAGCTCTGGAAGTAATCTGTTACCAGTTTGGACGTTATCTGACAATCGCCGGATCAAGAGAAGGCGCTCTTCCGACAAACCTTCAGGGTGTCTGGGGAGAAGGATACTTCCAGTGGGGTGGAGATTACCACTTCAATATCAACGTTCAGATGAACTACTGGCCAACCCTGGCAAGTAACCTTGCAGAATGTCAGACAGCATATAATGATTATCTGAATGTTCTGAAAGAAGCAGGACGTTATGCAGCTGCAGCAGCTTTTGGTATTAAGAGTGATGAGGGAGAAGAAAACGGATGGCTCGTAGGATGTTTTAGTACACCATATATGTTCTCAGCACTTGGACAGAAAAACAACGCAGCCGGATGGAATCCGATCGGTTCTGCATGGGCACTTCTGAATGCATATGAGTATTATCTGTATACAGAAGATACAGATTACCTGAAAAACGAATTGTATCCATCTCTGAAAGAAGTTGCAAACTTCTGGAATGAGGCTCTTTACTGGAGTGAGTATCAGCAGCGTTACGTATCAGCACCTTCTTACTCACCGGAGAACGGACCGATCGTAAATGGTGCATCTTACGATCAGCAGTTTATCTGGCAGCACTTCGAGAATACAATCCAGGCAGCAGAGACATTAGGTGTTGATGCAGATTTGGTTGCACAGTGGAAAGAAAAACAGTCCAAACTTGATCCTGTATTAGTTGGTGACGACGGACAGGTAAAAGAGTGGTATGAAGAAACACATTTCGGAAAAGCACAGGCAGGAGACCTTGGTGAGATTGATATCCCACAGTGGAGACAGAGCCTTGGCGCACAGAGTGGAGGAGTACAGCCACCGCACCGTCATCTGTCACATCTGATGGCATTATATCCATGTAATATGATCAGCAAAGACAATCCGGAATTCATGGATGCAGCAATCGTATCCCTGAACGAAAGAGGACTGGATGCAACAGGTTGGTCAAAAGCACACAAACTGAACCTTTGGGCACGTACAGGACACTCTAAAGAGGCATTCCAGATCGTACAGTCTGCAGTTGGTGGTGGAAATTCTGGATTCCTGACAAATCTTCTTTCATCACACGGTGGAGGAGAAAACTACAAAGGATACCCAATCTTCCAGATTGATGGTAACTTCGGTTATACAGCAGGTGTAAATGAGATGCTTCTTCAGAGCCAGCTTGGCTATGTACAGTTCCTGCCGACAATCCCAGAGCAGTGGAACACAGGACATGTAGAAGGTATCGTTGCAAGAGGCAACTTTGAGATCGACATGAACTGGTCAGAAGGTAAAGCAGATCGTTTCGAGATTACATCAAGAAATGGAAATACATTTACAGGCGAATATGAGAATATCGCAGCTTACGAAGTGAAGAAATCTGACGGAACAAAGGTAGAGACAACAGTTCACTCAGACAACAAGATTTCCTTCCCGACAGAGGTGGGAGAAACTTACACAATCGACTTCCATTCAACACCTGAGAAACTTCAGGGCGTGATCGATCAGGCGAAAGAGCTTGCAGCAAAGATGGACGATGAACTTCTTGCTGATCAGAAAGCACATCTTGAGGAATTGATCGAGGCAGCAGAGAAGGTTGTAGAAGAAGAGAAATCTGATGAATATTACAATCATTCACAGATCCTTCTCAAAGCAATCAAGGTTGGAGAAGCTGCAATTACATTAAAAGATTCCTACTATGCAGCAGAAGAAGTATATGAAGGAAGAGACGTAAACGAAGATTGGGCAAGCTATATTAATACAGCAGCAGATCTGGACAACCAGTTAGATGCAGCAATAGAACTTCTGAAAGACAAAGAATGCACAGTTACTGAGCTGAATCTGATGAAGAAGAGTGTTGATGAGGCGAAAGATGCACTTCTTGGAATTTGGGATAAATTGATAGTAACAATTAAACCAACGGATAAGGAAATGCTCGGAGCAGAAGATAAAGTTGCGATTTCCAGCGAGTTTGATGATCTTCAGATCAGATATACGATCGAATGGAAATGAGCCAAACATGGTTCTCAGAGGAATATACAGAACCAATTGCAATGACAAAGATCCAAAGAAACAGTAAAAGCAAGCATTGTTCCTTGAAG
>ENA-OQIO01000873-OQIO01000873.1-human-gut-metagenome-genome-assembly--contig:-NODE-873-length-15510-cov-3.801664_pt1 | contig 15510 bp, 18 predicted proteins | sample MGYA00242573_ERZ504737 | MGnify/ENA primary metagenome ERZ504737 (study PRJEB26092, sample SAMD00036203) | human gut metagenome | host: Homo sapiens | study: EMG produced TPA metagenomics assembly of...
CCAGACGATCCAGGAACTCATACATCTTCTCACCACGCAGAGTGGTCTTACATCCGATGGGCATGCCCTCACGGATCTTGAAGTTTGCTACGGAATTCTTAGCCTTGGTCAGAACTGCCTTCTGTCCGGTGATAGCTTCCATATCAGCAACTGCATTCTCAAGGATCTTAGCGTTTTCTTTTGCTTCACCAACACCCATGTTGATAACGATCTTGTCGAGCTTGGGAACTTCCATTACATTAGCGTAACCGAACTTCTTGGTCATAGCATCGACGATCTCATTGTTATATAAATCTTTCAGTCTGCTCACTTATATTTCCTCCTTCCTATTGATTAGTCAATCACTTCGCCTGTTGACTTTGCGAAACGTACTTTCTTGCCGTCTTCAACCTTGAAGCCAACTCTTGTGGTCTTGCCTTTTACAACAAGCATAACGTTTGAAATATCAATAGGAGCTTCTTTCTCAACAATACCGCCATTGGGGTTTGCCTGAGAAGGCTTTGCATGCTTTGTGATCTTGTTAACGCCCTCAACCAGGACTTTATGATTCTTTACGTCTACAGAGAGAACCTTGCCCTCTGTACCTAAGTCTTTACCAGCGATAACCTTAACGGTGTCGCCCTTCTTAATTTTCATTGTAGACATGTGGCAACCTCCTTATAATACTTCGGGAGCCAGGGAAACAATTTTCATGAACTGTTTCTCACGAAGCTCTCTTGCAACCGGCCCAAAGATACGGGTTCCTCTGGGAGTCTTGTCATCTTTGATGATAACTGCAGCGTTCTCATCAAACTTGATGTAAGAACCGTCTTTACGACGAGCGCCCTTTACGGAACGAACTACAACTGCCTTTACTACATCACCTTTTTTTACAACGCCGCCTGGTGTTGCATCTTTAACGGAAGCAACAATCACGTCGCCGATCTGTGCATATCTTCTGGTAGAACCGCCCATAACACGAATGCAAAGTAACTCTTTTGCGCCGGTGTTATCAGCAACTTTCAGTCTACTTTCCTGCTGAACCATGTTATTCCTCCTTCACGCTTCCGCGGTTTCTTACAAACTTAATATTCGCGTGCTAATTTATTTAGCTCTTTCTACGATCTCAACAAGTCTCCATCTCTTGTCCTTGGACAGGGGTCTTGTCTCCATAACTTTTACGATATCGCCAATGTTGCACTCGTTATTCTCGTCATGCGCCTTCAGCTTGTAGGTGTCCTTTACGATCTTTTTGTAAAGGGGATGCTTAACATGCTCTTCGATTGCAACTACAATAGTTTTATCCATCTTATTACTGATAACCTTACCAGTACGTGTTTTTCTCAAATTTCTTTTCCACGGTTTGATCTCCTTTCTACGCACCCACGCGTTACGCTCTAGCCTTCTCGGTGATAACAGTCTGAATACGTGCAATGTTTTCTTCTAACTTCTTTGATTCTTGCAGTATTATCTAACTGATTGGTTGCGTTCTGGAATCTCAAATTGAAAAGTTCTTTTTTAGCAGCTACCAGCTCCTGTGCCAGTTCTGCATCGGACTTTGTCTTCAATTCTTCTACAAATTTATTTGATTTCATTCTGTCACACCGCCTTCACATCTGCCTTAGCAATGATCTTACACTTACAAGGGAGCTTGTGCATAGCAAGACGTAATGCTTCACGAGCGTCCTCTTCGGGAACACCAGCGATCTCGAACATTACACGTCCGGGCTTAACAACTGCTACCCAGCAATCTACAGCGCCTTTACCGGAACCATACGAGTACCGAGAGGCTTTACAGTTACGGGCTTATCGGGGAAAATCTTAATCCATACTTTACCGGTACGCTTGGTATAACGGGTAAGCGCAATACGGGCTGCCTCAATCTGATTAGACTTGATCCAGCAGGGTTCTGTAGCAACCAGACCAAATTCGCCATATGCCAGGGTGTTACCTCTGGAAGCTTTTCCGGCCATGGATCCACGGAACTGTTTACGACGTTTTACTCTCTTCGGCATTAACATTATTTATCGCTCCCTTCCATCTGATTTCCTTTTGTAGGAAGTATCTCGCCTTTATAAATCCAAACTTTAACTCCAACTTTACCATAAGTTGTGTTAGCTTCTGCAAAACCATAATCGATATCTGCACGGAGTGTCTGAAGAGGAATTGTACCTTCGCTATAGAACTCTGTACGAGCCATATCAGCACCGCCGAGACGACCTGAACAAGATGTCTTAATACCCTTAGCACCCTGCTTCATTGTTCTGCCCATGCAGGACTTCATAGCTCTTCTGAAAGAGATACGGTTTTCCAGCTGCTGTGCAATATTTTCTGCAACAAGCTGTGCGTCTTTATCCGGTCTTTTTACTTCCTTGATGTCGATGCTTAATCTCTTAGCAGATGTAAGCTTTTCAACCTGCTTCTTAAGTGCTTCGATTTCAGCACCACCCTTACCGATAACAACACCCGGTTTAGCTGTGTGGATGATAATCTTAACTCTGTCTGAAGCTCTCTCTATTTCAATTTTTGAAATTCCTGCTGCATATAACTTGTTCTTGAGGAATTTTCTGATGTTATAATCTTCTACAAGGTTATCTGCGAAGTTGTCTTCTGCATACCATTTTGAGTCCCAGTCTTTGATAACGCCGACTCTCAAACCATGAGGATTAACTTTCTGTCCCATGTAAATCTCCTTTCTGTTTTACCCGAGGGTGTATGTTATGCGGCAAAGCACATAACACACATTGATACCTCGAATTATCTCTCATTCAGAATTACTGTGATATGGCTCATTCTCTTTTCGATTCTGTAAGCTCTACCCTGTGCTCTTGGTGGATTCTCTTCATTGTAGGTCCTTTGTTTGCATAGCACTCTTCAATGTATAACTTACTTGGGTCCATACCATTATTGTTTTCAGCATTTGCTGCTGCTGATTTGATTAACTTCTCTAATAATGATGAAGCATATCTTGGATTGTACATTACGATAGCGAGTGCTTCTTCAACGCTCTTTCCTCTGATCGCATCTAATACAAAACACGCTTTCTGAACTGATACTCTAGCGTAAGATAACTTTGCGCTTGGTCTTGTATCCTTAACAGCATTTCTCTCTCTCTTTATCTGGGATCTATGTCCTTTTGCCATGGATTAAAACCTCCTTTCAAATATTGAATTATCTACTCTTCTTCTCGTCTTTGCCATGTCCTCTGTATGTTCTTGTTGCAACGAACTCACCGAGCTTATGGCCTACCATGTCCTCTGTAACATATACAGGCACATGCTTTCTTCCGTCATGAACTGCGATTGTATGTCCAACAAATGATGGGAAAATTGTTGAACGGCGTGACCATGTCTTAATAACCTGCTTATCGTTAGAAGCGTTCATCGCATCTACCTTTTTAAGTAAGCTTTCATCAGCGAATGGTCCTTTTTTAAGTGAACGAGCCATAGGTTCAAACCTCCTTAATAATCTTGTTAAAATTCAATTACTTAATTGCCTTACCGTCTCTTCTTCTTATGATAAGCTTGTTAGACTGTTTCTTCTTCTTACGAGTCTTAAGTCCCATAGCAGGCTTACCCCAAGGAGTCATCGGGCTTGGACGACCAACCGGTGCACGACCTTCACCACCACCGTGTGGATGGTCATTCGGTTCATGACAGAACCACGAACTGTAGGTCTGATACCCATATGTCTCTTACGTCCGGCTTTACCAAGATTGATGAGGTTGTGGTCACCGTTACCTACAACACCGATTGTTGCGCGGCATACGATAGGAACCATTCTCATTTCGCCAGAAGGAAGTCTTAATGTTGCATACTTTCCTTCCTTAGCCATTAACTGAGCTGAGTTTCCGGCAGAACGAACCATCTGTCCGCCCTTACCAGGGTATAATTCAATATTGTGAACCTGAGTACCAACAGGAATAGCTGAAAGCGGTAAGCAGTTACCAACTCTGATTTCAGCTTCAGCACCGTTCATAACTGTCATGCCGTCTGTTAATCCCTGTGGTGCAAGGATATATGCTTTTTCACCATCTGCGTAGCAGATTAATGCGATATTTGCTGTTCTGTTCGGATCGTATTCGATACCGATAACCTTTGCAGGAATGCCTTCCTTATTTCTCTTGAAGTCGATAAGTCTGTACTTCTGTCTATTTCCACCACCGTGGTGTCTTACTGTAATCTTACCCTGATTGTTACGACCAGCAGTCTTCTTCTTAGAAGCAAGTAATGACTTCTCAGGAGTTGACTTTGTAATTTCAGAGAAATCTGAGCCAGTCATATTTCTTCTGGAAGGTGTATATGGGTTATATGATTTAATTCCCATTATATTCTCTCCTTTCGAGTGTGTAATATTGTTTTCTACACGTTTAACGCTGCTTTATTTTAGAGACCTTCAAAAATCTCAATATCTTTGCTGTCTTCTGTTAACCATACAATGGCCTTCTTAGTCTTCGCAGTAGTACCTACTGTTCTGCCTCTTCTCTTTTTCTTGCCAATGCTGTTCATTGTGTTAACTCTAGCAACCTTTGTTCCTTCAAACATCTTTTCAACAGCCTCTTTAACCATAGACTTGTTAGCTTCCGGATGTACAAGGAATGTATATTTCTTTTCAGCCATATCTGCCATTGACTTTTCTGTAATAACCGGCTTGAGGATTACATCAAAATACTGTACGTTTGCCATTATGCATATACCTCCTCGAGTTTTTCTACAGCAGCCTTTGTTACAACTAATGTTTCATACTTTAATACATCGTATGTGTTGATTTCGTTTGTAGCTGTAACCTTTACTGTCGGAATGTTTCTTCCTGAAAGAACAACATTCTTATTTTCACCTTCAAGAACAACTAAAGCCTTAGATGCCTTTAAGTTATTCATAACTTCAACAAATTTCTTTGTCTTGATTTCATCAAGCTTGAACTCATCCAGAACGATGATCTGGCTTTCAGCAACCTTTGATGATAATGCTGAGCAGAGAGCTGCTCTCTTTTCCTTCTTATTCATCTTGAATGAATAATCTCTTGGCTTTGGTGCGAATACGACGCCGCCGCCTGTCCACTGTGGAGATCTTGTAGAACCCTGTCTTGCATGACCAGTTCCCTTCTGTCTCCAAGGTTTTCTTCCGCCACCAGAAACTTCTGAACGTGTCTTTGCGCTCTGTGTTCCCTGACGATTATTTGCAAGCTGGTTAACTACTGCCATGTGTACAAGATGTTCATTTACTTCAACACCAAATACTGCATCGTTTAATTCGATTGAGCCAACTTCCTTGCCTTCAATATTGTAAACAGATACGTTTGCCATCTGTGTGGTCCTCCTTCCTTAGCAAAAACTACTTTGCAGCCTTTACTGTTTCTTTCAGTGTTACTAATGATTTCTTAGGTCCAGGTACTGCACCCTTAACTAAGATTACGTTGTTTTCAACATCAACTCTTACTACTTCAAGATTCTGGATTGTGATTCTCTTAGAACCCATATGTCCAGGCATTCCTTTTCCCTTGAATACTCTACCAGGTGTTGTTGCTGATCCGTTTGAACCCTGATGTCTGTGGAACTTAGAACCATGAGCCATAGGTCCTCTTGACTGGCCTAATCTCTTGATTGCGCCCTGGAAACCTTTACCCTTTGAAATAGCAGTTGCATCTACCTTATCGCCTGCTGCGAAGATATCAGCTTTGATTTCATCCTTTACTGAGTATTCTGAAGCATTTTCAAACTTGAACTCTCTTAAGAATCTCTTGTAAGGAACCTCTGCCTTATCAAAATGTCCTTTAACAGGCTTGTTTACTAACTTTTCTCTAATGTCAGCAAAACCAACCTGAACTGCATCGTAACCGTCGTTTTCTACTGTCTTTACTTGTGTTACAACACAAGGACCAGCCTGAAGAACAGTTACAGGTGTTAAAACACCGTCTTCGTTGAAGATTTGAGTCATTCCGACTTTTGTAGCTAAAATTGCCTTCTTCATTGATTTTCCTCCTGTTTAATCTACAGCGGACAAGATGAATATGCTCGTTCCGAGCATATTCATCTGAAAGAAATTCTTTGAATTTCTTCCGGCTTCTATGCCCGATTTATAACGCACGCACAGCGCATCCTGTCATCCTAGAACAGCCAATATAAGTGGAACCCGCACCACTGTGCTGCATGTTGTATTCCTTAAATGAATACGTTGCATAAGTTGCTTCTATATTAAACCCTTAGGATTATTGCTCTAATAATGAAAAATGTCTGTAATGATTAGTTCATTACCTTTAAGTTGATAAACACACCAGCCGGCATCTCTAACTTAGATAAAGCATCTACAGTCTTCTGAGATGGAGATAATACATCAATCAGTCTCTTGTGTGTTCTCTGCTCGAACTGTTCTCTTGAATCCTTGTACTTGTGAACAGCTCTAAGAATTGTAACAACTTCCTTCTTTGTTGGAAGAGGTACCGGACCACTTACCTGTGCTCCTGTTTTCTTAGCAGTTTCAATGATTTTCTTTGCTGACTGATCGATTAACTGATGATCATAAGCCTTCAGTGTAATTCTAATTACCTGATTTGCCATAAAAAAAGTCGCCTCCTTCGCACTTTCTAGATTTAAGTACGACAAGCGGTGACTGTACACACTCCCACGCGTATCACAGTATCTCTTAGGACATTGTGAACCTACGGGTCATCTTATTCATTTACAGATGATATTGTACAGTGACTTGTCGCCAGAATTATTTGACATTCGCTCCACGGAAAACCTGCGATTGTATCGCAGCAACCTCACGCTTCACAGCTATCAATGTCACAGCAATTGCTAGTATACACGACTATACTAATAAAATCAACAGGATAATTGTTCTTTTTTAAGAACAATCACCCTGTTGTCATTTTTTCAAATTTCTACCTATTATATATAGAAGAAATCCGTTTTATATTTCTTTCCGGATTAGTAAAACATACTCATCAGGCTGCTCAGGCTTGATAAGCTTTTAATACCTGACGGTACATACAGTCCCACAGCTTTGCTCATGATAACGACTGCCACAACCGCAAATACGATTACACTTACTGCAATCATATAAGAAAGCTTATTTTCTTCACAGATTCCTGTCATTGCAGCATATACAAAGCAGATTGCCAAAATATTGCCAAGATAGAATACTGCAAATGCTATGCCCGGATTAACAAATAACAGAACACAGCCTGCAAGCATAAACGGAATCACTGCAGCACTTCTTACACTTGTAATTGCAAGCGCCTTTTTGTAATCAATATCTGCCTTTACAATCTTGCCTGCTGCAAAGAAAATCAACGCAAACACTGCTGATAAAACAACTGAAAAAATCAATGTAACAAAAAATCCCTTTGCATTGGATACCTGATACTTATTCGATGAAAAATATGAAGTAATCCCTGAAAAAGCTGCATTGATTCTGGTGGTGCAGATTAATCCGAACAAGCCGGCAATGACTGCCTGTAACACAATCAGAATCAGTGACACTGTCATATCAGACTCTGCCACATAAGCACGGCCTTCCTGTGCCGGTGACTTAAAGATGCCAAGCAGGTTCTTCCATGCATTTCCTGCCGCTTCCATACCCTGCTGCATATACTCGTTTGCCTTCTGTTGCATCTGTGCCGTATTAAACTGCGTCCCCTGTGCACCCGCTGCATCTGCCTGACCGGCATTAACCTGACTACTCATCTGATCCGTTGCTGCCTGTGCTGCACCGGATGTCTGCTGTGCCTGTGCTGCGGCTGCCTGCTGGCTGCCTGCGCAGCCACATACTTCTCCATCCTGAAGCTCTTTCCCACAAAATTTACAAAACATTTCTTTCCTCCATAGTTTATTTTTTTGTTATAATTTTTTATAAATTATACATATTTGAGTCTATCATATGGAGGTATTTTTGTCAAAATTTGTCTGATGGTATTTTACTGCATCATTTTATTTTTGTTTCTGCTGTTCAATCAGCTCCGCCAGTTCATTTAATTCCACCCAGCGGTTCATCTTAAACTCCAGCTGTTCTTCCAGTTCACTCTTTTCCTGTGTCAGCTCCGTTAAACGGCTGTACTGTGTTGCAGCCATTTCTATTTCGCTATCCAGCTTAGCAATTTTTTGTTCCATCGCGGCGATTTCTTCATCGATCACTTCGTATTCTTTTTGTTCCTTATAAGAAAAGCGGAGTTTTTTCTCGCGGTCCTTATTGTATTCTTTTTTACCCTTCGGCTTTTCCGCAATCTTAGCCTGTTTTGTCTGCATACCTCCGGACTTTTCGTAATAGTCGCTAAATCCGCCTTCGTACTGGTGCAGGATACCATTTTCCTCAAATGCGAAAATACGATCCACAATTCTGTCCAGAAAATAACGGTCATGCGATACGGTAATGACAATGCCTGCAAAGCCGTCTAAGTAGTCTTCGAGTATTTCCAGCGTTTCAATATCCAGATCGTTGGTCGGTTCATCTAATATCAGTACATTCGGCGCACTCATTAAGACACTGAGCAGATAGAGTCTTCTCTTTTCACCACCGGATAACTTTTCTATCAGTGTCCACTGCATTTTCGGCGTAAATAAAAAACGCTCGCACATCTGGGACGCTGTCGCCTTGCCGGTTGCCGTTGTCACATATTCGCCGATGCTTCTTACATATTCAAGCACCGTCATTTTTTCGTCCAGCGGTTCATTCTCCTGCATGAAATATCCGATTTTTACCGTTTCACCGATTGAAACCGTGCCGGAGTCCGGCTGAATCTGTCCTGTGATAATCTTCATCAGTGTCGATTTTCCACAGCCGTTTCTACCTATGATACCGATACGGTCATCTCTTAAAAATATGTATGAAAAATCACGGATATACGTAATGCCGTCATAGGCTTTTGTGATATTTTCCAGTTCAATCGTCTTTTTGCCGAGGCGCGATGTGACCGAGTTCATCTCCATTGCCTGTTTTTCAAAGCTGGCACGTGCCTGTCTGGACGCTTCCTTCATATCCTCATAACGGTCAATTCTTGCCTGCTGTTTGGTGGAACGCGCCTGACAGCCCCTGCGGATCCATTCCAGCTCACGACGCAGAATATTCTGCCGCTTTTCTTCGGTCGCCATTTCCATCTGCTCACGCTGGGTCTTTAACTCCAGAAAACCCGAATAATTCGTATCGTAGCTGTATAAATGCGTGCGGTCAAGTTCCACAATCCGGTTGGTAACATTGTCAAGAAAATAACGGTCATGCGTTACCATCAGCAGCTCGCCCTTAAACTGGCGGATATAATCTTCCAGCCAGATGACCATTTCATTATCCAAATGGTTGGTCGGCTCGTCTAATATCAGTACCTCCGCCGGTTCTACAAGTGTCTTTGCCAGCGCAACTCTTTTTTTCTGCCCGCCGGAAAGCGTATGAATATCTTTATCAAATTCCGTAATGCCAAGCTTTGTAAGAATTGTCTTCGCTTCTGCCTCACTGCTGTGCTGTTTGCCACGCAGGACGTAGCCAAGAATCGTATCCTTTTCCGGAAACTGCGCCTTCTGCTCCAGATAAGCGACCGTTACACCCTTGCCCTTTACAACCTGTCCGGCATCGGCTTCCTCCAGTCCCGCAATAATTTTTAAAAATGTAGATTTCCCTGTGCCGTTGACACCGATAACACCGATTTTGTCGCCTTTGTTGACACCAAGTGTCACCTCGTCAAACAATTGTTTTTCCCCATAGGTTTTGCTTACTTTTTCTACATTTAATATATTCATGATTCTTCTCCATTCTCACCGTATAATTCCCGCAGCTTTGCCGCCAGTTCGGGATTGGTCTTGGTCAGCCTGCGGATATGCTCTTTTCTGCGTTCCAGCATATGCGCGTAGGCTTTCGGATTGCGTTCTTTAAACTGCATTGCCAGTTCGTGGCGGTGCTGCTTGAGCATACGGAGTGCTTCGGGATTGATATGCTGTAATTTAAATTCAACAATGCTTCTTCGCTGTTCAATCTGCTCTTCAATCTCACTTTCATTTTCAGGGTTGTTCTGTGCCATTTCAGACAAATGCATTTCCAGACGGTCAAGCAGCTCTTCTTCGTCATACAAGCCGATACGGCCCCATGATACGTGATTTTCTGCTTTTTTAAGTGCCTCTGCACTATGTTCATTTGCAGCTGTAATCTGCCGGGCAACCTCTATCGCAATCTGTTCCATTTTTTCTTCCGCATCATTCCCAAATGCCCATTCAAATTCCGCGAGCCGCTCCTGCGCCTCCACAAAGGCATATTTCATATTCAGTCCGTTTTCATTTTCCAGCGGATACGGCTTATCCACACCCGCATCACGCAGTGCCAGTGAAATGGTTCTTCTTGCAACGCCTTCCTCTACCAGACTCCCCGCTCCAAAAGCCCTTAACTGGTCGTTGACCGCACCTACATGCTCTGTCAGATAAAAGCGGATTCCCTTCGCACGCAGATTTCTGTTTAAAATAACAAGGCGGTCTGCGGCTGTGATATCAATGCTTCCGATTCCGCTCGCATCGACAATCACCTGTTTGGTATCTTCTTTTATCGCATTTTCAATATCATTTTGGAATGTGTCAATATTGGCAAAAAACAGATGCCCGAAAAACGGTAAATTACCGTATGCTGTACCGGGTGGGCATTGCGGTTTCTTTTCAATGCATAAAAGCCCTCCTGTCCCGGAATCATGCCAAGAAATCCTTTCGGTGGCACTACTGCGCGGATAATTACTGCAATAAACGATAAAATCACGCCAATAATAACACCGTAAATCGTTCCAAAAATCAGAACACCAAAAAACGCTGCCATAAATATTAAGAATTCCTGCTTATTCGTCTTCCAAAGCTTCTTTGCAAGTCCGAATTCCAGAATGCCAATCAGCGCACAGATAACAATACCGGTCAGCACCGGAACCGGAAGATACTGTAACAGCCCTGTGCCAAACAGCAGTACCAGTACCATTGTAAATGCTGCCGATAAAGACATCACCTGCGAGCGTGCGCCAAACTGGTCGCCGATGCCGGTTCTTGACACACTGCCGTTAATCGGGCAGCATCCCACCAGCGCTCCGGCGAAATTGCCCGCCGCATAGGCAAGCACCTCGCGATTGTTGTTGATTTTATAATTGTATTTTAACGCATAATTACTGCTGGCAAGTAATGTCTGTGCCACAATAACAAGTGCCACGGTAAAAGACAGCAAAAGAATATCCCCTGTATTTTCACCCAGCACACTGACATCGGGAAATGCCAGTTTTGGAAGTCCCGCCGATACCTGCGGCAGAAGCTTCACCCCATACCGGTCAATATGGAAAACGGCAGTCAGTGCAGCTCCCACTGCCATTAATACCACCGACATTGGAAACTTCGGGACATATTTTTTTGCTGTTAAAATAATCACAATCGTACCAATGCCAAGCACCGCCGATAACAGGTTAAAATATTGCAGCTGGTTTAAGATATGGCAATCAGGACAAAAAGTTCTCCCGTGCCTGCCGAACCGCCAAACAGCTTTGCTACCTGCATTAAAATAATCGTACAGCCGATACCGGAAATAAATCCGCCCATAACCGGCGTTGAGATGTAACTCACCAGCTTGCCTGCGCGCACGATGTAAAACAGCAGAAGCCACCCGGCAGTCACCAGCGTAATGACCGGCACCAGCCTGATTGCTTCTTCTGAGCCTGTTACAATGCCAAGTGAAGCCAGTGTCGCACCGACCAGTGCCGCCGGTGTTGCATCGACACCAAATACAAACTGCGGCGATGAAGTAATCAGACTGAATACAAGAATCGGGAGCAGTGAGCCGTATAAGCCATATACAACCGGCAGCCCGGCAACCTGCGCATATCCCATTGAAATCGGAATTGATACCAGGGCTACAATAATTCCTGATAAAATATCTTTTTCAAGGTTTTCGTTTTGTAATTCTGAAACATTTTCCCTCCGTTCCGGGGTGTACTTTTATTCCCTTTTGTCATTTTTTCTGCAAATATGATGTTATTATACTGATTACCCCGTTATTTTGCAACTTTTCCGCATGGATTTGAGATGTTTCTACCTATTATATAGACTGATATCCGCATAACCGCTCCAAATTCTGATTGCCCTAAATCAATTTGCACTACGCACTCCCAAAATTCTGCCCCATATTCACATATCGTGGGATTGTCACCATCAAACCTTTATGATATGATAAATAAACATTCATAAGCGATTATTTATGATGTCTATGGCAGACGGCAAAAATCCGTCTGGGTCTGCATAAATGCTTGCCGGACTTCAGCCATATACATCAGGAAAGAAAGGTTTTATATATGTTTATTGCAAATAACTGGAAAGATTACGAAGTCATTGATACTTCCGAAGGCGAAAAGCTGGAACGCTGGGGAGCTTACCTGCTTGTAAGACCCGACCCGCAGGTTATCTGGAACACACCGAAAAAAGAAAAAGGCTGGTGTAAAATGAACGGACACTACCACCGCAGCAGCAAGGGCGGCGGTGAATGGGAGTTCTTTGACCTGCCGCAGCAGTGGCAGATTCAGTATGAAAGTCCGTCCTTTAAACAGCCGCTGACGTTTAATTTAAAGCCGTTCAGCTTTAAGCACACCGGTATTTTCCCGGAACAGGCAACCAACTGGGACTGGTTTGGACATCTGATTTCCGAAAAGGTAAAGAAAAATCCGGATAAGCCGGTAAAGGTATTAAATCTCTTTGCCTATACCGGCGGTGCAACCCTTGCCGCAGCTGCTGCCGGTGCACATGTCACCCATGTTGACGCTTCCAAAGGCATTGTTGCATGGGCAAAGGAAAATGCGACATCCTCCGGACTGATTGACAAGCCAATCCGCTGGATTGTCGATGACTGCGTTAAATTTGTCCAGCGTGAAATCCGCCGCGGCAACCACTACGACGGTATTATCATGGACCGCCATCCTACGGCAGAGGTCCGAAGGGTGAAATCTGGAAAATTGAAGAATCCGTTTATCCGCTGATTCAACTGTGCGCACAGCTGTTATCCGATGACCCGCTGTTTTTCCTGATTAACTCTTACACCACCGGCTTACAGCCTGCTGTGCTTTCCTATATGCTTTCTACGGAATTAAAGGCATTTGACGGACAGGTCGATTCACAGGAGGTCGGACTTCCGGTATCCTCTAACGGACTGGTGCTTCCGTGCGGTGCTTCCGGCCGCTGGTCCCGCCCACTTTAAGCCGGAACAGCTAAACTTATAAAAAATTATAAAAAATGCAGGAAAACGCAAAGCTTTATAACCTCCTTGCGTTTTCCTGCATTTTATTTTTACTTAGAAAACATAATCTTTTCGCTGTTAAACATTCTTGTCAGTACCCATACGAAAATTCCCGCATAAACCAGATTGGATACAAAGGTAATCATTACATGCACGGCATTGACCGAGAATAAAAAGACACTGCTCATGCACTGCACACTGTTGTAAATCGGAATCAGATACCAGTAATTTTCCTGCGGCGTTCCGTTTCCAAACATCGTACTGATTGACACAATCATTATAATTATCATTAACGGCGATACATATGTCCCCGCTTCTTTCACATTTTTTGCATATGCAGATACGACTGAAATCAATGAAATAATCAGCAGTACCGAACACAGCACAATCATTAACAGCAGTGCATAGTCCTGTACATGATAGACATTAACATTCACCCCTACGTCGTCACCGCTCATTGCCATAAGCTTCGGCAGGGACAATGCCGTTCCCGTAAAGCTTGACAGACCGCTCAGCAGTGCAAGGATACTAAGGGCAAGAATCTTTCCAATCGCAATTTCAGAGCGGCGTACCGGTGTTACAAGCAGTGTGGTAAGCGTGCCGCGCTCCTTTTCTCCTGAAATCGACTCTGGTGCGAGGGACGTACATGCACTGAAAATAAACGTCATCAAAAGCATTGGGAACAGCATGGAGAAGATTTTTCCCGTAATATCCTTATCCGATGCCAGGTCATACCCGCCGTCTGCATTTGCGTTAATATCAAACTTGTTAATCATGCTGCTTTCGTACTGGTTTAAAACCTCTGTGATCATGCTGTAACCGCTTGCCGATTCGGTCTTTGAGGAATTATAATAAATTTCAACCTGCGGTGCCGGTGTCTGTGCCGTCATGCTGTCGTAAGCTGCCACTGCCTGTTCAAAATCCTTCGGAAATACGACAATCAAATCACAGTCCTGATTTTCCACCTGCATTTTCATCTCGTCCATAGATTTATCCGCATCCCGGTAATCCAGATTCAAGCTGTCAAATACCGGCTTTAAGCTCTGCGGCGTATCCAGCATAAATACCGATGTCTTATAATCATCTTTGACCTCAAACTGGCTCGACATCGCCTGCCCCATAATCGAATACACAATATAAATCATCAGTCCCGGCAGGAGAATCGTTGTCAGAAGCATACGCCTATCCGAAAGATACCGGAACAGTTCCTTTTTCATGATTGTAAAAATATTATTCATCTGCCTTACCCTCCATATTTTCATACAGTTCAAAGAACCGGTCTTCTAACGGCTGTCCCGCCATAACATTTTCCAGCGTATCACAGCACACGGATTTGCCACGGATAATAATGACCACACGGTCACAAATTTTTTCAATCAGGCTGAAAATGTGGCTGGAAATAATAATGCATTTGCCCTGTTCGCGCAGCTCCTTTAAGAAGTTCACCACAATCCGTTCCGTAATAACATCGAGTCCGTTGGTCGGTTCATCAAAGATAATAATATCCGGGTTATGTACAATGGAAATGACCAGTGAAATCTTCTGTTTCATACCGGTTGACATATCGGCAACCTTAACCTCTGCAAATTTATCAATACCGAATTTTTCAAACAGCTCTTTTTTACGCTGTGCTGCCTGTTCTTCCCCGACACCGTACAGCTTTGAAAAGTAGTCAAATAGATAATTCGGTGTAAAGTAATCCTCAAGCTTTAATTCACTCGTTAAAAATCCGATATGTCTGCGGTAATCCATAAGATTGCCTGTAATGTCTGCACCGTCTAAACACACCTGACCTTCATCAGCCTTAATAACTGATGCTAAAATTCTGAGCGTTGTGGTTTTTCCGGCGCCGTTTGCGCCAAGGATTCCAAGGATTTCTCCCGGACGCGCATCAAATGAAACGTCTGCTACCGCCACTTTGATTTTTTCTTTTGTCTTTTCGATTTTCTGCTGCTTTTTCGACATTTTAAATGTCTTTTTCAGCCCCTTTACTTCTAACATACACTTCCTCCATTTCTTTAATCCGTTATTTTCATATTCGGATATACCCACTCAATAAAACTGTCCGGATAGGTGTGGTCCAAAAACTGCTCCACTGCCGTATCCGCGCCGGCCTGCTGCTTTCTGTCTACATAGCGCATTAATGCCACGGACGAAATCAGCATATCCAGCGCCATTGCAAATACTAAAATATACGTAAGTACTTTTCCCGCTACCGGCGGAATCTTTTCAATCACCCTGCTGACTGCCGGGTACAAAAGCTTTAACCACACAATGGCAAGCACACCCCAGAAAAGCAGAACAGCAG
>ENA-OQIO01000874-OQIO01000874.1-human-gut-metagenome-genome-assembly--contig:-NODE-874-length-15498-cov-1.570490_pt1 | contig 15498 bp, 16 predicted proteins | sample MGYA00242573_ERZ504737 | MGnify/ENA primary metagenome ERZ504737 (study PRJEB26092, sample SAMD00036203) | human gut metagenome | host: Homo sapiens | study: EMG produced TPA metagenomics assembly of...
TTATGTCCGCAACTCTCTTTCCTATGATGCAATGACCGCACATACTGCAGTTGTTTTTACACGATATATGATACTTTCACTAGAAAGCAGGGAATCCAATGATAACCGGTCTCTGGGCGAGCTTTTTCTATACTTTTCGGACGAAATGTCGGATATCACATGAATACAGGCTTTTCAAATGCTGCTTCAAATGTTCAGAACAATGCTTTCAGATAACACTGAACTTTCAGATGAAAAAATCGCTGAATTGGCAGATGCATTTATGAATACACTTCCGGTCATGTTGAAAACACAACTACAAGCCTCATAAAGTCTGGACATTGACAACTGAATAACTGCCAGGTATTGAGTTTTCAAGGTGCATAGCTAAAATTTATGTGCGAAGTTTGAGTAAAGGAACAATAGTGTTAGTTCATGGCGCTTATCATGGCCCATGGTGCTGGGAGGATAATTTTAAGCCGTTCTTTGTAAAACGAGGATATAGTGTTATAGTGGTCAATTTTAGTAATCCAAATCCAAAAGTGAAAATAAATGACTATATGGAACATCTCAATGAAGTGGTGGGAGAAATTAGTGGAAAAGTTTATATTATTTCACATTCGTTAGGAACTGCAATAGTGGAAAAATATATTACTAAGTTTTCGCCTAAATTAGAAGCCGTTGTCTTTTTGACTCCTAGTCCAGTAATAAAAAGACTTCAAAAAGCCTTCCTTGTTAATTTTCATAATATAATGAGGAGTAAAAGTTGTTTCTACTTTTCTAATCGCCTAGATGAAAGTGTGGAAAGCGTTTATCTGGATAAGTTTACTGATGAGTCAAGGCAAATTGAACTTTTAATGATTCGCAAGAAAGTACCTGTAGGTTATGAGTGGAATTATAAGACATTAGGATAGGAGGACAGGTAATGAAAAAGACAACTGTAGTTTTTGATTTAGACGGAACATTATTAGATACTTTACAAGATCTTGCAAATGCAGTCAATTATGCACTGGAACAGCAGGGAATGCCAAAGCGTACATTAGAGGAAGTGCGTCAATTTGTAGGAAATGGCGTGCGTCTGCTAATGATTCGGGCGGTGCCGGATGGGGAGAACAATCCATTATTTGAGGAAACCTTTGCGCTTTTTAAAGACTATTATGGCGAACATTGCAATGATAACACAAAACCGTATGAAGGCGTTGTAGAGCTGATCGAGACTTTGAAGAAGAAAGGTTATGCGGTAGCAATCGTATCGAATAAGATTGATTTTGCAGTCAAAAGAATTAAACGACCTTTTATTTTAAAGGAATTGTTCCTGTAGCAATCGGTGAAAAAGAGGACATCCGCAGAAAACCGGCTCCGGATACTGTTTTTGAGGCATTGAAAGAATTAGGAAAAACGAAAGAAGAAGCGGTTTACGTTGGTGATTCTGACGTTGATATCGAGACAGCGAAAAATGCAGGCATGCCTTGTATCTCGGTTCTCTGGGGATTCCGTGACAAAGAGTTCTTAGCAGAGCACGGAGCAGAATACTACGCTGAGACGGCAGAGGATGTACTAAGATATATAAAAGAGATGAAATAGCATCAGGGCAATTCTGTACGCAAACGTTAGACTAAAATTTACCCAATAATTGCAAAATATATCCCCCTGGGGAGCTTGCAGGACCGGACATTCCTAAAGTAAAATAGTCGGCATGGAGATGGATAACACCCTGACAGGTGGCAGATCTTACAAAAAGAAAACGGAGATTAGGAATGAAAAAGAAAATTTTTGCGATGCTGATGGCAGCAGCAATGATGCTTTCCATGGCAGCCTGTGGAAACGGCGCAGAAGAAAAGGAAACAGAAAATTCCGCTGGAACCGAAGCGCAGGCAGCGGGCGGAGAGTCGACACTTGTATATGGAAGTAATGATTACACGCGTATCAATCCGGCAATGGATGAGCATGGTGAGATTAATATTCTGATTTTCAGCGGACTGACATCACATGATGGTGAGAATCAGGTTGCTCCGGGGCTTGCAAAGAGTTGGGACTACGATGAAGATACTTTAACTTATACATTCCATTTAGAGGAGAATGTGAAGTGGCATGATGGGGAACCGTTTACAGCAGATGATGTAAAATTCACAATCGAAGCAATCATGGATCCTGATAACGGTTCAGAAAATGCACCAAACTACGAAGATGTAACAACCATTGACGTGATCGACGATCATACCATTTCATTTACACTTTCAGCGCCGAACGTAGCGTTCCTTGACTATATGACAATGGCAATTCTGCCAAAGCATTTACTGGAAGGCGAAGATATGCAGGAGTCGGATTTCTTCCGCCATCCGATCGGTACCGGTCATACAAATTAGACAGCTGGGATGCGGGACAGGCGATCACATTGGTAAAGAACGAGGATTATTTCAAGGGTGCGCCAAATATCGACAAGATCATTTTTAAGATCGTACCGGATGATAATGCAAAAGCGATCCAGATGCAGTCCGGAGAACTGGATCTTGCATTACTGACACCGAAGGATGCGAAGACCTTTGCAGATCAGGATGGTTATACATGCTATGATATGAAGACATCGGATTACCGCGGAATCCTTTACAATTTTAATAATGATTACTGGACAGCCAATAAAGACATTATCCCTGCCATCAATTATGCAATTGACAGACAGGCAATCATTGATGCGGTTCTCCTCGGACAGGGAATGACCGCATACGGACCATTGCAGCGTAATATTTACAACAATGAGAATGTAGAACATTATGATTACGATCCGGAAAAATCAAAAGAAATCATGGAGTCTGTCGGATGTACGATGGGTGAAGACGGATTTTACTATAGAGATGGCGAAAAGATCGGTTTCGTAATAAGTGTCGGAGCAGGTGACCAGGTACGGCTCGATATCGCCCAGGCAGCAGCACAGCAGTTAAAAGAAGTTGGTATTGACTGTACGGTAGAAGTTCCGACAGAGGTTGACTGGGGCGGACAGATGGCGTATCTGATCGGCTGGGGAAGTCCTTTTGATGCAGATGATCATACTTACAAAGTATTTGGTACAGACAAGGGTGCTAACTACAGTTCTTATTCCAATGCACTGGTAGACCAGTATCTGATTGAGGCGAGAGAGTCCGCAGATCCTGAGGTGCGTGCAGAGGCATATGACAAGTTTCAGGAAGAGCTGGCAAAAGATCCGGCATTTACCTTTATCTGCTATATTGATGCAAATTATGTGGCAAATTCTTCTATTCAGGGAATCTCAGCAGACACTGTTATGGGACATCACGGTGTCGGAATTTTCTGGAATGTTGCAGACTGGACGATCGGGAACTAGGAAATAACTGCCGGAGGCAGCAGAAGGAATTCACTATGGAAGAACAGAGCAGAACATATATATTGGAAGCTTCAGATTTATCTGTCAGTTTTGAAACGGACGCCGGTGAAGTACAGGCAGTCAGAGATGTAAGCCTCTCCCTGAAAGAGGGAGAGGTTCTTGCGATTGTGGGAGAGTCCGGCTGTGGGAAAAGCGTCCTGTGTAAAAGTCTGATGAAAATGCTTCCGGGGAATGCCAGAATAAAATCAGGAAAAATTCTGGCAAATGGAATAGATATTACCGGGTACAAAGAGCGTGACATGGCGAAATTGCGTGGAACGCTTTTTTCCATGGTATTTCAGGATCCGATGACAGCATTAAATCCGACGATGACAATTGGCAGACAGATAGAAGAAGCAATTAAAATACACAATCCTCATATAAAGCGTGATGCATTAGAAAAGCGTGTCATAGAGCTGATGGGATTAGTCGGTATCGATCAGGCAGACGAGCGGAGGAATTTATACCCGTATCATTTTTCGGGCGGCATGAGACAGCGCAGTGTGTTAGCAATCGCACTGGCAGGAAATCCGTCTATCCTGATCGCAGATGAGCCGACCACAGCTTTAGATGTGACGATACAGGCACAGATTTTGGATCTGTTCCGCGATATCCAGAAGAAAATGCATACCTCAACTATTTTTGTAACGCATGATCTGGGCGTTGTCGCAAGAGTTGCTGACCGGGTGGCTGTCATGTATGCAGGGAAAATCGTGGAACTTGGAACAACAGAGGACATTTTTTATGATGCAAGGCATCCATATACATGGGGGCTTATGCAGGCACTTCCGGCGTATGCAAAAGGGAAAGAGATGCTGCATGCGATCCCGGGAATGCCGCCGGTATTGATCAATCCTCAGGGGGATGCGTTTGCATGCAGAAATGAATATGCACTTGCAATTGATTATGAAAAAGAACCGCCAATGTTTAAAATATCGGATACACACTACGCAGCAACCTGGCTGCTGGATGAGAGAGCACCTGAAATAAAACCGCCTTCGCTCGTATGCAGTTCCTTTTTGGCAGAAGGAGAATCAGAGAGAAGGATGTGAAGAAACAGCGGAGCGCGAAAAGACTTCTGTAGCGGAAGAATGTCAGAATGATGCAGAAAACAGGGAGACTTTAGTGGCTGTAAATCATCTCACGAAAAGTTTTCCATTGGAAAAAGAAATGTGCACAAAGCTGTAGATGATGTGAGTTTCCGGATTTATAAGGGAGAAGTTTTTGGACTGGTAGGTGAATCCGGTTCCGGAAAATCAACTGTGGCAAATTGCGTGATGAATTTATGTAAACCAGATAGCGGAGAGATTTTATATAAGGAAATTGATACCTGCCGCAGTAAGGAGTTCCGGAAAAATAAAAAAATGCTTCAGTGTGAGCGGCAGATTATTTTTCAGGACTCCACTTCCAGTTTGAATCCTCGTATGAAAGTGAAGGATATTTTGTCAGAGCCCTTCCGGATACAGCACATCACACCGAAAAGAGGAACACTTTCAGCGGAGGCAGCATTTCAGCTGAAGTATGTTGGATTGGATAATTCCTATCTGGAAAAATATCCTTCGGAGCTCTCAGGCGGACAAAGGCAGCGTGTTGCAATTGCGCGCGCAGTAGCGATGGAACCGGAACTGCTGGTCGCAGATGAACCGATCGCATCCTTAGACGTATCCATTCAGGCACAGATCGTGAATCTGTTCCGGCATTTGCAGAAGGAACACGGGTTTTCGTTTCTGTTCATTGCACACGATCTTTCCATGGTACGTTTTTTGTGTGACCGGGTAGGTGTGATGTATGACGGCAAATTAGTAGAAGTAGGAAATGTGGAGGATATTTTCAGACATCCGAAGCACCCATATACGAAGGCATTGATCGAGTCGATCCCAATTCCGGATCCACACAGGGAGCGGCAAAGAGCAAGAGAGAAAGAACATGAGTAAAAAGAGATTGGTATCTATATAATAAAAAAAATATTGCTGTTTCTGGCAAGTATTTTTTGTTGTCAGTGATCGTATTTTATATTTCCAGACTGGCGCCGGGAGATCCGCTTGTCTCTTACTATGGGGAAAGAGTGGAAAAATGAGCCCGAGGAACATGACTGGGCGATGGAGAAGCTGGGACTGAACGAGTCTGTTTCTGTTCAGTATGTAAAATGGCTTTCGAATGCATTTCATGGAGAATTCGGCATCTCCTATAAATACAAAATGGATGTGCTGGAAGTGATTTCCGGAAGAGTCGGAAATACAATGCTGCTGGGCGGGATTGGCTTTGTGCTTATTTTTACACTGGCGTTGTTATTGGGAATTTTGTGTGCATGGCACGAAGAAAAATGGCTGGATAAAATCATATGCCAGGTCGGAACGGTCACAAGCTGTATACCGGAGTTCTGGTTTTCACTGGTACTGATCCTTTTCTTTGCAGTTGAGCTTCATATATTGCCAAGTTCCGGCGCCTACACGATCGGAAAAGAGAAAGATACTGCTGACAGGATACAGCATCTCATATTGCCGGTCACAGTTGTAGTGATGGGACACCTATGGTACTACGCTTATATGATCCGCAATACGATTTTGGAGGAAGTGCGGGCAGATTATGTGCTGCTGGCGAAATCAAAAGGGCTAACAAAAAATAAGATCCTTTTCCACCATTGCCTCCGTAACATTATTCCAAGCTATCTGAGCATTATGGCGATCTCGGTGCCTCATATTTTAGGAGGAACCTATATTGTTGAGACGGTATTCTCTTATCCGGGGCTTGGAACATTGGCTTATGAGAGTGCCAGATATAAAGATTATAATTTACTGATGGTTTTATGTATTCTTACAGGTATTGTCGTGGTTGTCTGCAACATGATCGCCCAGACGATAAATGAGAGGATCGATCCGAGAATACGTCAGTGACAGAAAGGAACCGATGATGGATACAGATTTCAGATTGTGGGAATTAGAAATACAGAGGATCAGATTGTTAGCAGGCATAAAAAATGGTATCAGGGAAAACCGCTGATATCAGCGCTGCTGCTTGCGGTCATCCTGTCAGGCTGCCTGTGCTGTCATCTGATCATGACAAAAGATCCCGGCTATATGGATCTGGCACATTACAATGAGGCACCGGAGGTAGAGTTTCTCTTTGGGACAGATACGATGGGGAGAGATATTTTTCCATGATCTGGTATGGGGGACGGATCTCACTTTTGATCGGAGTGCTTGCGACGTTTCTCTCTACGGTACTTGCAATTGTCTTTGGTGCAGTCAGCGGATGTGCGCCGGAGTGGGTGGATTCACTGCTCATGCGTTTTACAGAGATTTTCTTAAGCATCCCGAATCTGCTGCTGGTCATTTTATTGCAGGCAGTCTTAGGAAAAGCCAGCATTTTCAGTATTTCATTTATTATCGGGATCACAAGCTGGCCAGGTATTGCCAAAGTGGTGCGCACTGAAGTAAAACAGATCCGAAACAGCGGGTATGTCATCGCAGCAAGATGTATGGGAGGAAGCTTTTGGCATGTCTTGTGGAAACACCTGACTCCCAATTTTGCTTCATCGATCATGTTTATGGTTGTCATGAATATCAGAAGTGCAATTATTGCTGAATCGACGCTAAGCTTTATGGGAATCGGCCTGCCGTTAGAACAGATTTCGTGGGGAAGCATGCTTCAAACGCAGACAAAGCACTGATGACAAAGTCATGGTGGATCATCCTCATACCGGGTCTTTTTCTGACAGCCACGCTCATGTGCATGACAAATCTTGGAAATTATTTGAGAAAGGCTGTCAACCGGAAGGAAAGTTATCTGTAACTGTGTCAGTGCATACATGACTTTACAGTTGACAAGACAGATGTAAAGTGATACCTTAAACAAGAATCTTAAAACCATGGTAATGAGAAATTTTGTCATGATAAGGCAGGAAAATCTGAGAAAAGAGTGGATGATGGAATGGAAGTAATGCCTCACCTAAAACTGCGCGATGACCTCGGCATTCCGTTTGCAATCCTTCCTGGAGACCCGGCAAGTGGATCGGATCGCAGAACAGCTAGAGGACGTGGAGGAGTTAGAATTTAACAGAGAATATAAAAGCATTGCAGGAACTTACAAGGGAATGCGTGTGCTTGCAGTTTCTACGGGGATCGGCGGTCCTTCGACCGGGATTGCTGTGGAAGAGCTGGCGCGTATCGGCGTGACGCACGCAATCCGTATCGGAAGCTGCGGTGCATTGCAAAAAGAGATCAGATTAGGGGATCTGATCTTAGTGCAGGGTGCGGTGAGAGATGAAGGAACTTCCAGAACGTACATAGATTCCATTTATCCGGCAATCCCGGATTTTGAACTGATGAATGCCTGTGTAGAGGCAGCAGAGGAGGAGCAGATTCCGGCACATGTCGGAATGGCACGGAGTCATGACAGTTTTTACACGGACAGAGAGGACGAGATCGACGCACTGTGGGCCGGCAGAGGGGTGCTTGGCTGTGATATGGAGACGGCGGCGCTGTTTGTGATCGGAAGGATCCGGGGTGTGAAGACAGCCTCTGTCTTAAATACTGTGGTGGAATACGAGGATAACCTTGAAGATAACATTAACAACTATACGGATGGAGTGAATACAACCGTACAGGGAGAAAAAAACGAGATTCATGTAGCATTGGAGGCACTGTACAGGTGCTCCGGAAAATGAGGAGGACAACGTTATGAAGAACATTTTTTAAAAACAAAATTAAACACAGCAAGTCTGGTATTGATCCCGGCATGTATCGGTATCAATTACCTCGGAAAATTATTTGCATCCGTATTAAACTGCCGTTATGGTTAGATTCCATCGGAACCTGTATCGGTGGCGCACTCGGCGGACCGATCATCGGTGCGATCTGTGGAGCAGCCAACAACCTGATCTATGGTTTTACAACCGGTGATTCCATTACATTAGTGTATGCCCTCACAAGTCTTGGCATCGGTCTTGTCGTTGGTATTATGGCACGTCTCGGCAAAATGGAAAAAGTAAACGGTGCGTTACTGACTTCTTTAGCCGGCGGTCTTGCAGCAGTATTGATTTCCACTCCGTTAAACGTTATTTTCTGGGGCGGTACAACAGGAAATGTCTGGGGCGATGCAGTATTCGCAGCAACACAGGCAGCAAATCTCCCGGTTGTATTAGGTTCTTTCTTAGATGAAGTCGTTGTGGATGTTCCGGATAAGATCATTACGGTATTGATCGTGTTTGCAATTTTTAAAAGGACTTCCGAAAAAAACTTACTGCTCTTTATGATGTGAACGATAGTGTGGAGAGCTTAGACTAAGAAGTGAAAACATATTCTGATGGAGTGATTTAGATGAAAAGTATCAGCCTTTATGTGGATAAAGATACCTATTTGACCAGAATGCATCCTTTTACGAAACTGTGTTATATCCTGACAGCGGTCGCTGCATCGCTGATCACAGGGAAGTTATGGGCATTCGCTATATTCATTGGAATCAGTCTTGTAATGCTTATCAGTGGAAAAATCATGAAAAAGGTTTTTCCACTGATTGCTTTTTCATTTACAATTCTGATCACCATATTTTTGATCCATGGTTTATTTAATCATGAAATGCAACTTAATGTTTCAGTTAGGACCGTTAAAGTTCTATCGGGAAGGAATGATGTATGCGCTTCGCATCAGCTGTAACGTCTTAAATATGCTGCTGGCATTTGCGGTGTTTGTACTCACAACTAAGCCGGCAGAGCTGGTAGAGGATCTGGAGCAGGCCGGATTTTCACCGAAGATCGGATATGTCATCAGTTCTGTTTTCAGATCGTACCGCAGATGAGCGGGACGATGAACACGATTATGGATGCACAGCGGAGCCGTGGGCTTGAGACGGAGGGAAATCTGATCACCAGGCAAAATCGTTTCTTCCGTTAATTTCGCCGGTTGTCATGAGTTCGCTCATCAACACAAGAGAGCGTGCGATCGCACTGGAAATCCGGGGCTTTGAGGCTGGGCAGAAAAAGACCTATCTCAGGGAAGGAAAAATGAAAACTTCCGACCGCGTGTTATGTCTGGTGATGGCTGTGGTGATTGCAGGGGCTATCGTGGTGAGGATTGTGCTGTAAATCGTCATGCTGCAAAACTGAAAATGTGTATTGTTAAAGCTGGAAAAAATGATATATGGAAAAAAGGAAGAATTATGGCATATATAAAGGTTGAAAATTTAAAATACCGCTATCCAAATACAACAAAGCTTGCGTTGGATGGGCTGGATTTTGAAATAGAAAAAGGTTCTTTTGTTGGGGTCATCGGGGAGAACGGAGCCGGAAAAAGTACGCTCTGTCAGGCTTTCAACGGTCTTGTTCCGGGATTTTTCAAAGGGGCTTATGGAGGAAAAGTTCTGATCGAGGACACTGAGGTGGCAAAAACGACTGTTTCAAAGCTGTGTCAGAAAGTAGGTCTGGTATTCCAGAATCCGTTCAATCAGCTCTCCGGTGCAAAAGAAACTGTTTTTGAGGAAATTGCATTTGGACTGCAGAACTTCGGCGTGCCAAAAGAAGAGATGATAAGCCGTGTGGATGAAGTGATGGAACTGCTGGATATTGCAGCTTACCGGGACAGAAATCCGTTTGATCTGTCCGGCGGTCAGATGCAGAGGGTGGCGCTGGCAGGTATCCTTGCGATGAAACCGGAAGTGATCGTGTTAGACGAACCTACCTCACAGCTTGATCCGGCGGGAAGCGAGGAAGTTTTTGCGGCGGTCGATAAGCTCGCAAATCAGGGATCACGATCATTATGGTGGAGCAGAAGCTGGAAAAAACTGGCAGAATACTGTGATAAGATTTTGTTGCTGCATCAGGGAAAGCAGATTGCATTCGATACGCCGGAACAGATTTTTCCAGAGCGGATCTGCAGAGCTATGGGGTGAATCCACCTGCCTATACAAGAATCTGTCAGGCTTTTGGCGTGAAGAAAGAGAATGGATGTTATCCGGCTTCGCTTAAGGATGCGTTGGCGTTAAAAGATTTGTTTCCGGGGGAGGAAGCGTTCTGCCCGGAAAAAGTTTTATTAGACAATAATAAAGATATGAAAAATAAGAGCGGGCAGATGGAAGATTCTGTAACTACAGATGAAAGCATGAAACAGACTATAAGTTGTAAGAAAAGTGTTTTTGACATCGAACATCTGAAATTCCAATATCTCGAAAATGTTCCGGTTCTGCAGGACATAAACCTTACAATTGACCACAGATCAACTGCGGTCATCGGTCAGAACGGCGCAGGAAAAACGACACTTGTAAAGCTGTTAAAAGGTCTGTTAAAGCCGGTGGGCGGCAGCATCTATTACGGTGGAAGCGACATGGCAGAAAAGACCGTTGCGATGTTGGCAGGGGAGATTGGTTATGTATTCCAGAATCCGGATGACCAGATTTTCAAATATCATGTGATCGATGAAGTCATGTTCGGACCGCAGAATATCGGAATGACAAAAGAGCAGGCAAAGGAAAAAGCTGTTGCAGCATTAAAGCTGGTCGGGCTGGAACAGCTTGCAGACGAAAATCCTTATGATCTGGAATTGTCAGAGCGGAAACTGGTTGCGGTCGCTTCCGTTCTTGCGATGGATACAAAAGTGCTCATTCTGGATGAACCGACGATCGCACAGGACTGGAAGGGCAGAAAGATCATTCAGAAAATGATCCGGGATCTGAGCAGTCAGGGAAAAACGGTGATTGCGATTTTACACGATATGGATTTTGTGGCAGAGAGTTTCGAGCGTGTGATCGTTATGGCGCACGGAAAAGTGCTCGCAGATGGCACAAAAGAGGAAGTGTTTGCACAGAAGGATATCTTAGGGCAGGCAAGGATCGACCAGCCGTATCTGACAAAACTGTGTCAGCAGTTGGGGTATAAGAACTTGTATTTTTCATTGAAAGATTAGGAAGAAGTGAATTATAAGAAAAAGGATCTTTGATACAATTAGTGTCATGGAGTAAAAAATATTTTGGATATTTTATAATTAAAAAGAAAATTGGAGGTTTACATAATGAGAAATTTATTAGTAGTGGTAGATATGCAGAATGATTTTATCGATGGCGCACTCGGAACAAAAGAGGCAGTGGCTATCGTGGATAACGTAATCGCAGAGATTGCAAAGTATGACACCAAAGACATTTTTGCAACAAGGGATACACACCCGGAAAATTATTTAGAGACTCAGGAAGGAAAAAATCTTCCGGTTGTGACTGCGTGAAGGGAACAGACGGCTGGCAGATCAATGAGAAAGTGAAAACTGCATTAAAAGACGCAGTAAGTGATCGACAAGCCGACGTTCGGTTCAAAAATTCTTGCGGAAGAGATTACAAAAATCGCAGAGAAAGAAGATATCACCGTTACATTGGTCGGACTTTGCACCGACATCTGTGTTGTCTCCAATGCAATTTTAATTAAGGCATATCTGCCGGAGATCCCGGTCAAAGTCATTGCTTCCTGCTGCGCAGGTGTCACACCGGAAAGCCATGAAGCAGCATTGGCTACAATGAGAATGTGCCAGGTGCAGGTGGAGTAAATTCTTGGAGAGCCAAGGCAATAATCGCAATGTTATAGAAAATATATGCAATGTACACTGAAAAAGTTCAATGCTAAAATCCACTTAAAATCATGATTTGAAAATGTTAAACAATGTTTTTAGGAGGAATTACAATGAACGAAGCAACGAAATATAACCGTGCGAAAACATGGCAGATCGCATTGTTTGCATTAAATATGATGTCAACAAATATGTATCTGTTTTTAATGATGTATGTATCTTACTATGCAAATGGAATTTTAGGAATGTCTGTAGTATTTGTATCTACACTGGCAACTTCTATGCGAATTTTTGATGGATTTACAGATCCGATCATTGGATGGCTGATCGATCATTCCAATGGACGTTTTGGAAATTCCGCCCGTTCCTTGTTGTCGGTAATGCGCTTCTTGCATTAAGCATGATCTTATTATATAAGACTACACATTTAGTTCCGGAAACACTCCGGATCCCATATTTTATTGTTGTGTATGCACTTTACATTATTGGTTATACCGTTCAGGGAACAGTCACAACTTCTGCACAGACTTACTTACAAACGATCCAAAACAGAGACCGATTTACGGTTTCTTTACAGGCTTTTTTATGCTGTTCTTACAGACCGGAATTACAATGCTTGTTTCCAATTACCTTGTTCCGAAATATGGCGGAATGACACTTGAATTCTTCAGTGAGATCATTGTCTGGGTAATTGCAATTGCTTTTGTATTAATGATCTGCTCACTGATTGCCATTGCTCCAAAAGATAAACCGGAATACTACAACAGCATGGTAAAAAATAAAGAAGAAAAAGTCAGCTTCAAAACTTATTGGGAAGTATTAAAACACAACAGAGCACTTCAGATGTTAGTTATTTCCGAGTCTACAGATAAACTCGCAACAAGTATTGCAGGAAATTCTATCGTAGGTGTTATGCTTTATGGAATTATTATTGGTGACTATGCAGTAATGGGAAGATTGTCTGCTATCACAATGATTCCAAACATTATTTTACTTGTAATAGGTATTATGGGAGCAAGACATTCCGGACAGAAAAAGACGTATGTAGCGACTGTATATGGATGTATTGCTGTTCAGCTCGCAATTACACTGCTTCTGATTTTTGGTGATCCAACCAAGATTGATCTGAAGTCCTTTGGATTTATGAATATTGCATTTGTAGTTCTTATTATTGCATTGAATGGAATTCGTAATATCGGAAGTAATATGATGATTCCAATGATGGCAGACTGCACCGATTATGAAGTGTATAGAAGTGGACATTATGTGCCGGGACTAATTGCAACCGTATACTCCTTTATTGATAAACTTATTTCATCATTTGCAACTACAGTTGTTGGAGCATTTGTAGCTGTCATAGGATATAAAAATTCAGTGCCACAGGTGGGAGATGCAAGCACACCTGAAATTCTGATGATCACAATTTTATTATTCTGTGGCATGCCGATTTTGGGATGGATTGCTTCTATTATTGCAATGAAGTTCTATCCATTGACTGGTGAAAAAATGAAGGAGATTGAGGACAGCATTGCTGAAACACAGCAGAAAAATGCTGTAAAAGCATAATTGTGAGAGACGAAAATAAAAATATAATCCATTGTGGGGACATATTCGAAAAAGTATATGGGTATTTCAAGAATTATGAAGGAGAGTGCTGTTCCAGGAGCAAGATTTGATTTGGTGATCCATCCGACCTATGCGAACAGCAATGTACCGGCTCCAAACGTTACAATCCCATCTGAGTATCATCCGTGGGATTGTGATAGTAATGGAAAATATTATAGATACCGCTATGAGCTTCTTTGGAAAGATCAGTTATATGCAGACGTAGATTTCTTTGAGATTGAGGAGGAAACCTGGGGAATCCGGGTTTCCTTCCATAATAATACGGATAAAAACCAGAATTGCCTTATCAATTATTTTGCCGCAGAGGAATATCCGAAAAGCAGAGTATACACGAAAAAAAGTACCGGAAAAAAAGTGATGCGTGGAATGCTGTCGATTATGAAAATTTGGAGTTTGGAAAAGCAGTTCCATGGGAACACCTGAATCTGGATGCCATGAAAAAGGGAGAGATCCCGGTCGATGGATTTACGGATGACAATGGATTGGGAATGTCCTACTATGCACTCTTTATGCGTTATCTTGGATTGAAAGCGTTTGGCGGCAATCAGGGCGATAAAGTTTCTTATCAGGTAAAATTAAAGGAATCGTATCAGGACGCAGTGTTAGCGATAAGATATCGTACATTGCAGGATGAGGGAGATGTAATTTTTCAAAGCAATGTTGGAACAATCCATTTTGCGGCAACAAAAGAGAGTGGAATCTGCTATGTTCCAATCGGAAAAATTTCAGATAAAGAGTTCATCTTTAAAATGGAAGCTTTCAGCGAACAGAGTAATGGAATAATGCTTGATTTTTTATGTGTTTGTGAAAAATCAGACAAAAAGGAAGTCGGAATAACAGAAGAGGCTCGTAATGTAATCCCAAAAGTTGAGTACGAGAATGATCATATAAAATATCAGTACAACTATAAGGAAAATCCAATATATCTTAGCATTTTAAGCAAGCGTGTCAGAAGCAGAAAATTGTATTCGGGCTGTATTGAGGATGCATTAGTATCACGCCTTGCAAATTCAGATGCTACTTATGATAATCTGACGAGAAGTTTTTCGGGTGCATTTCAGGATAAACATTCGGATGAAGGCTTTTATCATATTAATGTTGCAGAAGCGTTATTTGTTCCCGGAAAAAGTGTCAGAACGGAATATGCATACATCAGTACAAAAGAACGTAATTATTCAAAAGCTGAATTAGAAATTTTCTGGAAACAATGCAGAAGCATTGTAAAAAAAGAAAATTGTGCCAATGAAGAGGGAAATCCATTTGAATTTACAGGACGGATGATGAAATCTGCATTATATAGTAATATTGTGTATCCAATCAGGCGGCATGGTGAATACATTGCGCATTATACACCGGGAAAAAGATGGGACAGTCTGTATACGTGGGATTCCGGATTTATTGGACTTGGAATGTTAGATTATTCCTCAAAACTTGCAGAATATGTAATGGACACTTACTTATCCGAACCAGATAATACAGATTTCGCATTTGTGGCACATGGTTCACTTGTCCCAACACAGTTTTATTTGTATTACGAGATATTAAATCGGGCGGATGCAAAAGAACGGGAAAATTTGAAGAAATACTATCCGATGTTTTTACGTTACTATCGTTATATGGCTGGCAGGACGGAAGGATCCACAATGTCAAGACTTGGAAATGGTCTTCTGACGGTATATGACTATTTTTACAATGCAAGTGGAATGGACGATTATCCGCCGCAGGTGGAGTTACATCGAAAGAATATGGAACAGGTAGTATCACCGGTCTGCAGTAATGTACATTTTATCCGTATTGCAAAATTTATGAAACAGATTTCAATGGCATTTGGATATGAGGAGAATCTGCGGAATTTGAGCGGGATATGGAACGTGTAAAGAACGCATTGCTGGCATATGCATGGGATGAAGAGAGCGGATATTTTGGCTATGCTGTGCAGGGGCAGGAGGGAGTCCATATTTTGCGGACTGA
>ENA-OQIO01000875-OQIO01000875.1-human-gut-metagenome-genome-assembly--contig:-NODE-875-length-15491-cov-2.981190_pt1 | contig 15491 bp, 15 predicted proteins | sample MGYA00242573_ERZ504737 | MGnify/ENA primary metagenome ERZ504737 (study PRJEB26092, sample SAMD00036203) | human gut metagenome | host: Homo sapiens | study: EMG produced TPA metagenomics assembly of...
TGTGGATGTATATATTCATCAGATGATTTATTCATTTGAACGACAGCCCAAAATTCTTACGGCACTTGAAGATACACTGAAAGTCACGGATCATAAAATGAAAAATTGTATCATGCGGCAATACAGGAAATGCAGTATGGGACAACAAAAGATGTGTATCGCATGGCACTTAAAAACATTGAAAAAGAATATGCGTGTTCAAGAATTACAACACTGCATACTTTTTTAACACAGGTGGAAGAAAAAGGCGGGGAGTATAAAAGTTCACTGGAAATACTGCGGTGCGATGCAGACCACTGGGTAAAACGGGTATATCAGTTTCAGGAGGAAATAAGACGCATAAAACAGACAACGGCAATCGGAGTAGTACTGAGTTTTCTGATGGCATCGGTATCTGTGCTGGTTACATATATCTGTGAAAATACATCTGAAATCAGGCTGGATATTACACATGAACCGCTATATCAGGCGGTATCCTGTACATTTTTTAATTTTATGTATGATGTATTACACTTATATGCAGATCCAGCATGACTGTGACTGGCTGGTTAAACAGCGCAGTGATAAGGCGGCAGAAAGAGATTATCAAATGGCATTTCATACCGACTTAAAGAAACTTCACCGCAGTCTGATACCGATTCTTGTTATAATGGCAGGCATAAGCGGCATTCTGGCATATTACGGATGGTTTCTGGGATGTGCCGTGGCGGCGGTATGCGGTATTTATTTGTGGATTGTGCCGCAAATTAACCGGCAGGCGGCATTGAAGCGTTTGAAGAAAGATTTGTATTATTCATTTGCAGACTGGCTCAGGGACGTAGCACTCAACCTTTCGGAGGAATCACTTGCAATGGCAATTGAAGATACGTATGATACAGCACCGGTGATTATGAAAGAGTCGCTGGAACAGTTCATTTATGCGATTGAAGAAAATCCTTCAGATGTAACACCGTATTATTCTTTTTTAAATCAGTTTGAGGTAACGGATATCTCATCTTCGGTACGTATTTTATACTCGCTCAGCGAAAATGATGCGCAGAGTATTGATACAACCATCAAAACGCTTCTCACAAGAAATTATGAATTGATGAATCAGTATGAAACGGCAGACAATGCAGACCATATCAGTATAATGCGTTTTTCAGAATATATTCCGACTTTTTTTGTAGCAGTGAAGGTGGCAGCAGATATGCTGCTAGTTATTACAAATTATTTGTAATCGTTGGGCGTGTACGCAGAAAGGGGAAAACAATGGATACAATAGTAGATTTATATGGAGATGCGGTTACTTCGTTTATTTTTATGGGCGCAGTTATTGCGGTTTTCATAAAGATTTTACTCAAGGTGTGTGTATAGGAGGACGGTATGGGCGACTTGATTGCAATGGTAAAGGATGCCGTTGTGCCGCTGGCAGGATTTATGACAGTAACGGCAATGCTGGGTGTGGTTATTGTAATGTATAAACAGACCATTATGGCAGTAATTAATACACTGCTGTACAGATAAGGTACGGGTATGAAAAATCCTTAAATGTAAGATTTTTATAAAGCTGTCTGTGCCGCAGATGTCACGGACAGCTGTTTGGGACAAAGCATTTGCGGAATGGAGATGAGTATGAAATCAATAATAGAAAGTTCGGCATATTGTATAATCCTTGTTATCATGTGTTACATGGCGATAGGGTTTATACAGATGAACATGGACGTAAACAAGGTAAATGAAGTTTCCAAATACGTGCAGGATTACATGGAAGTGCATGGAAAAAGCACCGGTGATGATGCGGCCGGGTATACACTGGATGCAGCTACACTAGACCATATTAATTCTCACGTAAGCAGATACGGCATGACGGCGGCGGTAACGTATGATACTGCAACTTCCGGGAACGTGTATTACAAGCTGGAGCTGAAATACGCATTAAAAATGCCGTTTCTGAACCTGAATGCAAATCATACATACGATGCGATTGCAAGAACGCCAAAGACGGCATAGGGAAGTGATTGGGGAAAACGTGATTTAGAAAAAGCTGAGCCGGAAAGTGTTCGTGTTTAGGGGAAAATAATGTAAGAAAACAGGAAGGGGAGAACTTCATGAGAACGGTTATAACCGGAGGAGGTTTTTTGGTTGTCACAGCGCTGTGTGTGCTGATCCACTGTTCCATCATCAGTACCAACATGAGGGACAATGAGGTAAGCAACAGCCTTGACAAGGCATCGGATTATGCAGTGGATGTCATGGGTGACATTTATCTGCGCCTTGATTACAGTCAGGGAAATACAGCAGCCTATATGCAGGAACTGATACAGGGTTTCTGCAGGGCGGTGAATGAAAAAATCGGCACGGATGGGGAGCTGTCAGTGCAGGTTGTAAAGGCAGATATCGAAAACGGTAATTTTGACATTATCGTGACGGAAGATTACGACTATCCGTTAAGGGGCAAAAAGGGAAGCTGTTCGTATGAAAAGGCATTTTCCTTTGAGCGTAATAACCAAAGGAGCAGATCACAATGAAGCGGTTAAGAAGCGGCGTACCATAAATGTACCTTGAAAATTTAATACTGCACGGTAATTTACCCATGGACAGGCGGCGCCTGTTCCATTATAATAAAGTATAACGCTAAAGAAGGGGAGAAAATTTTATGATAAGATTAAAAGCATTATTAAAGAAAGCAGACAAGGCGGCAGTCATCGGCATGACAGCTTCGGCAGTAGCAATGGCGGCACTGGGTGCAGGAGGGGTAAAGACTTACGCATCCGATTATTCCGTACAGAAGTATGTGGACAGCTCCGATGAAAGCCTTGTGCTTGACGGGGATACATGGCACTGTTACAAAAACGGACAGATTGACTATGATTATGACGGCATTGCCTTAAACGAATACGGCTGGTGGAAGGTTAATAACGGTGAAGTTGATTTTTCCTATTCAGGAATGGTGTTAAACCAGTACGGCTGGTGGTATGTCAATAACGGCGGACTGGACGGCAGCTACAGCGGCATGGGTGTAAATGAGTACGGCTGGTGGAAGTATGACAACGGAACGGTTGACTTTAACTACAGCGGCATTGCCTTAAATGACTATGGCTGGTGGAAGTTTGTAAACGGCAGCATTGATTTTGGCGCCAACGGACTGGACTTTGATGAAGCAACCAATACATGGTGGTATTTTAACGGCGGTGCGATTGATTTTGCATTTGACGGTATGGCATTAAATGACTACGGCTGGTGGAAAGTCAACAACGGTTCGGTAAACTTCGGCTTTAACGGCTTATGCAGCAACGAGTACGGCACATGGAAGTTTAATAACGGAACGGTTGATTTTGGCTACAACGGATTTGCCGCAGACGGCGAGAATACATGGTACGTCGTAAACGGCAGGGTAGCAACAGAATACTCCGGCACGGTAGACGGCAAGGAAGTCAGAAACGGACAGGCGATTGATACCATCGTGATTCAGGTCGTACACCACGACAGGGACAGAACGGGAGCGGTTACAGAAGGCAATCCTGATACAAGCGGGCTGGTTGGATACACCGAATATCTTACAGTTCCGGTAGACAAAGAAGGCAATATCACGGAGCCGGTGTATATTTCAAGCTGGTATCCGGATGATTACAAAGGCTTTATATCAGGATATATTATTACGGCAGAGCTTCTTGCTGACGGAACACCTATTGATTCAAAAGAAACAGCACAGAGAACAGATATCCGTCCATATATCAAAGACGGTGTTTTAAATGTATATCCGTCATGGTTTATGATGTAAAAATAGCACAATTAAATAAAGAAAGTGTTAATCGGGGCAGAAAATGCATTTCTGTCCCGGTTTTATTTTTCTGTCTTTCATATTATAAAAGCAGGCAGATAACAGATGATTTTTATGGAAGGAGAATTGAATGATTAAAGGAAAAATAAAGTTAAAAAGAAACAGCTTCGTACAGCTGCAGTAGCAGCCATTGCAATGACACTGACCGCAGGAATTATCGGTATGGTAGTGACAAGTGTCAAGGCGGCACCGCTTACCTGGCAGGATATCTGTAACCGAGGCGAAAGTGACCTGACATCGGTTGCGGCATATGATTTAAAGGCTGGCTGTATGCAGTACGGCTGGAATCAGACGCTTGATGCCGGTCCGGATGGAACTATTTATACCGGTACAAACCACCATTATGACAACGTTGTGGGAAATGAGGACAGCCGTGTCATGTATGCGCATAAGCTGCGTGTGACAGACGGCATGACAGTCAGCATCGTTGCGGCACAGAATGATACGGAAGATGAAGGAGGACTGACCTATATTAAGGGAAACAACTCAGGTAATAACCTTTACTTTTACTGGTCGATGGGTGAGTATGATGCTGATGGCAACGTGGTGTTTGACGGGGACTGGAGAGGTGTCAACGAATCATGGACAGTCGGACAGGAGTTAAACCATTCGTCTTACGGTGCAAGCGGCTATCCGTCAGGTATCTCCCAGTCAGACCGTGAAAGTCGTGTGGCTTATGTCATGCCGGTATTCCGATGGGCGAAGGGAAGCCTTGCAGTCGGAGGAGGTTCAGAAAATACATTTAGACCAGGACAGTTAGCAAATGGTTTTGAAATTATCCAGCTTGTCACCAAACCATTTGCCTACACATTCTATGCGGACGGCGGCACATTCAGTGACGGCGGCGGTGTTAAGAGCATGGAACGTCTTGGTATTAATAATGTCAGTGTGGTTGAAACACCGACAAGACCGGGTTATGTGTTCACCGGCTGGAAGATTACATCAGCAGGCGGAAAGCAGGCAGGAAAGGTATACGATGCCGGACAGCTTGCAACGATGCTTTCAGACAGCAAATACTATTCCTCACTGTTTGCCAATGCAACCTTTGAAGCCCAGTGGGTACAGGCAGACCGTTTTGTAAGCTACATGGGAAACGGAGCCGACAACATGTCTGACTTTTACCGCTCCTACAATGCAGCATATGACGGAAACACTGCGGAAAGCTTCTTATTTAAGAGAACAGGCTACACATCGGTATCCGGAAGCACATGGGAAATAAAAGACCAGTTCTTAAATCTTACCGGCGGCTGTGACGGCGGCGGTACGCTTCCGTCTTCCGGCACGCTTACCAGTATCCGTACAAAATGCGGCGGCAGGTATCAGTGCGTTGACATCAGCGCGGCAAGCTATGCGGACGGCGCAAATGCACAGATATGGGACTGTGTAAACGGCAATGCACAGATGTATGCCTTTGTGTTTGCGGGCTTTGAAGACGGAATCCCGTACTGGGTCATCCGGAACAATGCAACGGGAAAGGTACTGGATGTCGCCATTGGCACAGGCATAGACGGCGGAAATAACGGCGCAAACATACAGCAGTGGGCATACCACGGCGGTGACAACCAGAAATGGACACTCCAGATGGCGGGGGACGGATACTTCTATATCCGCTCAAAGCTTGACACAAACCTTGTGCTGGACCTTCTCTACGGAAGCACGGACAACGGCACAAACCTCCAGTTGTGTAACTACCACGGCGGCGAAAACCAGCAGTGGTATCTGTGGGACAACACCATCAACTTATCAGCAGATTGGACAAACAGTAATTATAAGGTGGCATACAACGCAGACGGCGGTACGCTTCTTGATGAAAACGGAAATGAAACAACAGATACAGTAAGAACCTACGAATATGACAGAATCTACAATTTCCTGAAAGCCAAAAGAGCCTACACCGTAAGCTATGAAACCAACGGCGGCACGGCAGCAATTAACAGTTCAAACACCGATGCACCGGGAACATTTAACGGCTGGAATGAACAGCTTACCGAACAGACAAGCCACGGTGAGGTGCAGGGTTCATATGACTGGACGACAGGGACATTAAACTGGGCGGCATATTATAACGGCAATCCCGACATTTTAAATGCCGCGGGAAATGTCTATGATACCATCCGGGCAATCATGCACTACAGGGCATTCGGCATATCGGAAAACAGACAGTTTACCGGTGTTTCCTACTGGCTGCCGTCCGTGAGGTTTAAAAACCTTACCGCAGACGGCGGAACGGTAAACGTAAAAGCGGACTATACAAACGGCAGCGTAACACTTCCGGATGCAGAAAAAGCTTCCGTTGAGATTGACGGAAAGAATGTAAGCTATACTTTCGACGGCTGGTATCTGGATGCCGATCTTACAAATCGTGTCGGCGGCGCAGGAGATACATACACACCGGCAGGAAATACAACGTTGTATGCAAAATATACAACACAGTCTGAAAACCTTATTTTTAATCAGAAGATACGTGTACGTTATGAAAATGCAGACGGCACATGGACTTCATACACCACCATTTTTGATAAGGATTTCAGGACCGGGGATACGGTTGATTATGATTTTGGCAGTCTTGATACAGATAAGTGGGTAAGACCGGCGGTAGTAAAATATACAGTCAGCGGACAGTACCAGACCGAGGGCTATACAACAAGCGTTGATATTTACAGACAGACTTACAATGTAACAGTAACATACGACAATGCCGATGCTTTCAGTGCAAAAAGCGGGGAGGGTACATACCGCTGGGGAGAAAATGTAACGGCATCCGTTACGCTCAGTGAAAAGACCGCGCAGTATACCTACCGTTTTGCAGGATTTGAAACGGAGTCCCGCCTTACCTTCAGAAACGGCACATCAAAGACATCAAATCCGGTAACATTTGTCATGCCGGAAGAAAATGTCACGTTAAAGGCATGTTCTGCATCACAGACCAATGAATATACCGTCACCGTTGAGCATTACTACATGGATACGGCAGGAAACTATCCGGACAAACCGTCCGTGGCAGAAGCTTTAACACCGTACTACGGCGAAACACTGGTACATAAAACCCTTGCCCGTGAAATAAAGGGGCTTTCATTCAATGAAAATAAGACAATTCAGGAGAATGGAAACCGCACGCAGACGGAAGTTAAGGGAAATACCACGGTCAGACTTTATTATGACAGGACGGTATGCACCGTTACCTATGACTACAGAACAAACGGCGGTACGTCGGCGGATAAGGAAACCGTAAAGACCTACTACGGTGCGGATGCCGACATTTCCGTTGCAGCATACAAAAACGGCTGGGAACATGCCGGATGGAATACAAAAAGTGATTCAGAAACAGGACTTACACGGTACACCGTCACCGGAAACGTCACACTCTATGCCGTGTACCGCAAGGACATCACCGTGACATTCGTGGACTTTGCACAGACCTATAAGAGGGAAGGCTCCATGTACAACAACGACACCTATGCCCTTATCGATGCGCCACAGTGCAGTGCCTATGGCGGATGGGAAAATGTGTCGGATGTTACGGCAGTAGGATTTAACAGCAGGGCAGACATCATCGCGGAAGGTGCTGAAAAGATGGAGGTAAAGTCCGGGGAGGAACATTTAAAAATCCCGGACAGCATTACCTACTATACCGTGTGCCGGGCAGACGTAACACTGACCTATGAATTAAACGGCGGAACGGAAAATGACACCACAAAGCCGGTAACGAAAACCGTGTACTGCAATGCGGCTACCCCGCAGGAAGTAAAGGGCTTTAAATTACAGCTTGGCGAAAGTGTAAAGGAATCCGTTGACCTTGACGGCTATACCCATTCCTATGCATTTGCGATATGGGCCCAAAACAGCCCGGAGAGCGAAACACGCTTCCCATGCAATGCAGATTATGTCTTAAAGGAAAATACGGTCATGTATGCCGTCTGGGATGAAACGGTGACACCGATTACCTACTATATCGAATTTGACGGCAATGCAGGCACTGCCGCAAGAAACGTGCCTGAAAGAATGGAAGTGCAGTATGGAGAGGAAGTCGTTCTTCCGGAGCAGAAGCCGGAAAGGACGGGATTTACCTTTATGGGATGGAATACAAGAACGGACGGACAGGGAACGGAATACCAGCCGCAGGATACGGTAAAGAACCTTACAACCGTAAACCACGCCACGGTAAAACTGTATGCCCAGTGGAAACAGCGCCGCATTATCCTTGTAAAGGCGGCATCAACCGTCTATAACGACACCATCATCAAAAGAATTCCCGGTGATGAGGAATGGTATGATTCGGTAGGACATTTAACCATTGATGAACTGAAAAACTACCCGGATGAACTCTGCGAGCAGGTATGGCATATCGACAAGCAGGGTAATATCACACGGGTGAAATAACACCTAAACGGTGTATTTTTCTTGCAGTAAATGAAGAACAGGGTGTATGATTAAACTAAATATAAAATTAAAGAATATCCCCTGTTATGTATATATGAATATTTGTTATTTTAAGGAAGAAAATGGGGAGGTATATGGGGATAAAAGATTTAACAGAAAAGATACTGGAAGATTATAATGACATTTTTGCTGATATTGTCAATGTACTGGTATTCAAAGGAAAACAGCGCATAAAGTCGGAAACACTTGTAAATACCGGTGTGCATTCCCAGTATAAAAAAGACAAAACCGGTGTCTTACACGAGCAGGAGCGGGATGTCGCAAAATATTGGATGAACGGAAAAGTACGGATAGCCCTGTGCGGACTGGAAAATCAGACTGCCGTTGAGCCGAAAATGCCGCTGAGGGTGTTTGGCTATGAGGGTGCATCTTACCGTGGACAGTTGGAAGAAAAAAGTGCCGTGCCGGTGATAACACTGGTACTGTACTTCGGAAATGAACACTGGAGGGCAGAAAAGCATTTAAAAGACCTGCTTGACATTCCGGAGGGCATGGAAGAATATGTTAATGACTTAAAGATTAACGTATTTGAAATTGCATGGCTCACAGATGAGCAGATATCCATGTTTAAGAGTGATTTCAGGATAGTGGCGGATTTTTTTGTTCGAAAGAGAAAGAATAAAGATTATGTGCCGGATAATAAGACTGAAATCCGTCATGTGGATGCAGTATTAAAGATGCTGTCTGCGGTAACCGGGGACAGAAGATATGAAAATATTTTATCGGACGGAAAGGGAAAGGTGAGCAATATGTGCGAAGTAGCTGAAAGACTTGAACAAATGGGCATTGAAAAAGGCAGACTTGAAGGTGAGCAGATGACAGTGTACAGTTTTGTGCAGGACAAAACCATAACACCGGAACAGGGCGCTCATAAGCTGAATATCAGTGTCGCAGAACTTGAAAAAAAGATGAAAGAAGCAGGATATACTTATCCGGTATTCTAAAAAAATTCTGAAAATTTTTTGTGAAGATTTTTTAACTTTTAAAATCTTGTCAAGCATTTTTGAAAATCCCCAAAATCTTTGACATCTTCTTTATTATTTGATATGATGTAGAGAAAAATATTTTTAAAGGAGTTGATTTTTTGGATACGGACAGTATCACGCAGTTGATTTTAATTATTATTCTGCTTGCGTTATCTGCTTTTTTTTCATCAGCAGAAACAGCATTTACAACTGTAAACCACATTCGCATCAGAACCCTGATTGACGAGGGGAACAAGAGGGCGGTCATTGTGTCAGACATTATTGCACATTCACAGAAGATGTTAAGTGCGATTCTGATTGGAAATAACATTGTCAATATTTCAGCATCGGCGCTGGCAACATCGCTGACAATTAAAATCTGGGCAATTATGCCACGGGTATTACAACAGGTGTGTTAACGATTGTTGTATTAATTTTTGGTGAAATTACACCCAAAACGACAGCAACCGTTTATTCAGAAAAGTTTGCGCTGGTATATGCACCGGTTATTAAAGCACTGATGACCGTGTTGACACCGGTTATTTATGTGGTAGATGTTCTGGCAGGATTCTTTTTAAGATTGTTCCATATTGATACGAAGAATCATAAAAAGACAATTACAGAAACAGAACTGAGAACATTTGTTAATGTCAGCCATGAAGAAGGTGTCATTGAATCAGATGAAAGACAGATTATTAACAATCTGTTCGATTTTGGTGATGCAGAAGCTAAAGATGTTATGATACCGAGAATTGATATGGTTGCCGCGGATATTACAACGGGATACGATGAGATTCTGGCACTGTTTAGGGAAACGATGTATTCGAGGATTCCGGTGTATGAGGAAGAACAGGATAATGTTGTCGGCATTTTAAATATAAAAGATTTAATTGTTGTGCCGCATGGCACACAGTTTGAAATCAGAAAAATCATGCGCAAGCCTTATTATGTTTATGAACATAAAAATATTTCCGAACTGTTTAAGGAAATGCAGAAACAGTCACAGGGGATTGCAATCGTATTAGACGAATATGGTTCTACGGCAGGCATGATTACAACAGAGGATTTATTGGAAGAAATCGTCGGGGAAATCCGTGATGAGTATGATAATGATGAAACAGAACCATTTGTTAAAATCGATGATTATACATATCATATTGACGGAACGTATAAATTAGATGATGTCAATGAAAAATTGTCAACAGCCCTGACATCTGAAGATAATGATTCAATCGGTGGTTATATTATTGAAAAGCTGGACAGGATTCCGGCGGCAGGAGAAAAACTGCGCGTGGATAATCTGGAATTTACAGTAGAAAAAGTAGAATCCAACAGAGTTGTATCTGTGATTTTAAAAGTTTTTTAGTATAACCGGGCTTTTCCTTTCATAGGATAGATTAAGAAAAATGAATCTTGAATCTGGAGGGAAAATGGCAGTAAAAGGATTTCAACTTGTAAAAACATTGATTATAGCATATGTAATAACGGCAGTTTTGCTTCTGTTAACGGCCTTCGGGCTGTATCGTCTGCATTTGTCAGACTGGCAGGTAATGGCAGCTGTCGTTATTATTTATGCTCTTTCATGCTTTGCCGGCGGCTATATTTTAGCAAAAGCACAGAAAAGCAGAAGAATGTTGTGGGGCATGGGCTTTGGTATTTTATATTTTACCGTGCTGACGGCTGCCGCCTTTATTCTTACAAAAGGGGCAGATATGGATATGACAGCACTTGTAAAGGCACTGATTGTCTGCCTTTTGGCAGGTGGAGCCGGAGCATTTGCAACGCCTGAATAAAATAACAGAAATGTCAGGATTAAAGCTGTACTGTAAGATGTCCGGATTGCATCAGTGCTGAAATTTTATTAAGAAAAATTAAAGGAAAATCAGATTCTTTGCAGAATATATAAAGTATAGGCGCTTTTAACAGGATGGACTGTTTACCGGATAGGAGGCTTTGAATGAATATCAGGGAAGAACAGGAAAAATACGAGCATGAGCATTTAAGCAGATTTGCCAGCTTCAGTGATGAATCGCAGGGGCGGGACAGACCGGAAGAACCCTGTACGGTGCGCCCTGCATATCAGCGGGACAGGGACAGAATTTTACACTGTAAGTCGTTTCGTCGCTTAAAGCATAAGACGCAGGTTTTTCTGTCGCCGCAGGGGGATCATTACAGAACGCGGCTTACGCACACACTGGAGGTGTCCCAGATTGCAAGAACAATCAGCAGGGCGCTGCGTTTAAATGAAGATTTGACAGAGGCAGCTGCACTGGGACATGATTTAGGACATACGCCGTTTGGACATGCCGGAGAACGGACATTAAACAGAATCTGTCCGATGGGGTTTGTCCATTCAGAACAGAGTATCCGCATTGTGGAAAAACTGGAAAAAGACGGACAGGGGTTAAATCTTACAAAAGAAGTGCGTGATGGTATTTTAAACCATCAGACATCGTCCATGCCGTCCACACTGGAAGGAAAAGTCGTCCGGCTTTCCGATAAAATAGCTTATATTAACCATGATATTGACGATGCAATCCGGGCAAAAATATTCAGTGAAACGGATATTCCGAAAGCCTTTACAGAAGTGCTTGGAGATACTACAAAATCAAGGCTGAATACGATGATACAGGATATTATTCATAACAGTATCGGGAAGAATGAAATCTGTATGTCTGATGAAGTGCATCAGGCAATGATGGAGCTGCGCAAATTTATGTTTGGCAGTCTTTATCAGAATCCACTTGCAAAAAGTGAAGAAGCAAAGGCAGACAAGCTGATTACGGAACTGTATGGATATTATATGGATAATATAGAAGCGCTGCCGGACAATTACAGAAGATTTATTACAGAGTGCGGCGAAACGCCGGAACGTGTCGTGTGCGATTATATAGCAGGCATGAGCGACCAGTATTCGGTTGCCAAATTTGAAGAAATATTTGTTCCGACATCGTGGAAAGTATAAGAGGAAGGATGAATCAGGTTGGTGAAAACAGATGTACGCAAGTGAAGTAATTGATGAAGTTGTATCGCGAAGCGACATAGTGGATATTATTTCCGGATATATCAAACTGAAGAAAAACGGCAGTTCGTATGTCGGGCTGTGTCCGTTCCATAATGAAAAATCTCCGTCTTTTTCCGTATCACCGGGAAAGCAGCTGTATCACTGTTTCGGCTGCGGGGTGGGCGGCAATGTCATTACATTTGTTATGGAATACGAAAATTATACGTTTCTTGAAGCCGTAAAATACTTAGCAGACAAAGCAGGCATGCAGCTTCCCGAAACGAGTTATTCGGAAGAAGAAAAGAAAAACAGGGACTTAAAGGCAAAGCTTTTAGAGATTAATAAAATAGCGGCAACGTATTATTACCATCAGCTTAAAGCTGAAAACGGTAAAATCGGACTGTCCTATCTTCAAAAAAGAGGGTTAAGCGATACTACGATAAACCGCTTCGGATTAGGATATGCCGGACAGACCGGGAATGCGCTATATCAGTATTTAAAAAGCAAAGGTTATGATGATGCGTTGTTAAAAGAAACAGGACTGTTTACATATGAGCGGGGAATCCATGACAAGTTCTGGAACCGCGTGATGTTTCCGATTATGGATATTAACAACAAGGTTATCGGTTTCGGCGGCCGTGTCATGGTGATGCAAAACCTAAATATCTCAATTCACCGGAAACCAAATTATTTGATAAAAGCAGGAATTTATATGGGCTGAATGCGGCGCGCATATCCAGAAAGTCCAATATGATTATCTGTGAAGGATATATGGATGTGATTTCACTGCATCAGGCTGGCTTTACGCAGGCAGTGGCGTCCCTCGGAACAGCGTTGACGCCGGGACAGGCGGCACTTATGAAGCGGTATACAGATAATGTCCTGATTACCTATGACAGTGATGCGGCGGGTGTAAAGGCAGCGCTTAGGGCAATTCCGATATTAAAAGAAGCCGGGCTTACCACGAAGGTTATTAATATGCAGCCGTATAAAGACCCCGATGAATTTATCAAGGTACTGGGAGCGGAAGCGTTTCAGGAGCGGATAGACAAGGCGGAAAACAGTTTCATGTATGAAATCGGTGTTCTTGAGAAAGAATATGACAGAACTGACCCGGCAGAGTCTACGAAGTTTGAGCGGGAAGCGGCGGCAAAGCTGGTGACGTTCCGGGAAAAGCTGGAGCGGGAAAACTATATGCGTGCGGTCTGCGACCGTTTCCACATTGAATTGCAGGGCATGCGGGAGCTGGTCGCATCTCTTGGCAGTAAGGAAGGCATTTTAAGAAGAAATGATTATCCGGCGGCACCGGGACAGCAGCGTGCTGCGGCACCCAAGAAGAAAAAAGAAGACGGTGTTCGTCAGGCAGAGAAAATTCTGCTGACATGGATGATTGAAGATGCCGGAATTTTTGAAAAGGTGAAAGAATACATTTCACCGCAGGATTTTGTAAACCCGCTGTTTAAGGATGTGGCGGACAAGCTGTATGCACAGTATGAAAGCGGCAGTTTAAATCCCGCGGCAATTATCAGTACATACGATGCCGAGGAAACGCACAGTGAAGTTGCGGCGATGTTTAGCATGGAACTGGATAATCGGCTGAATCACAATGAACGCGAAAAAGCACTTAATGATACCGTACTTAAGGTAAAAAACAACAGCATACAGTATCAGATTGACCAGGCGGCAGACCCTGCACAAATCCAGCAGCTTTATACAATGAAAAACAAATTATCAGCAATTCATATTACATTATAAGAGAATAGAAAGGTGACAATCATGGCTAAGAAAAATGAGAATATCGCAGAAGAAACAGTAAAAAAGACAACCAAAAAGGCAAAGACCGAAGGAGAAGCAGTAGAAAAAACAGAAGAAGAAATTGCTGCTGAAATCGCTGCGAAGTTTGATGAAAAATGTAAGGGACTGCTTCAGATTGCCAAAAAGAAGAAAAATGTACTTGATTATCAGGAAATTATGAATTATTTCCTCGATACCGATTTTGAAGCCGATAAGATGGAAAAAGTCTTTGAATTCCTTGAAAATAATAATGTCGATGTTAAGATGGCGGATGATGATACAGACGATGATGAAATTATTTTAGATGATGAAGATGATATTGATATTGAAAAAATTGATTTATCCGTACCGGATGGTGTAGGGCTTGAAGACCCTGTCAGAATGTATTTAAAGGAAATCGGTAAAGTGCCGCTGTTAAGCGCAGAAGAAGAAATCGAATATGCAAAGCGCATGGAACAGGGCGATGAAGAAGCAAAGAAGCGTCTTGCCGAGGCAAACCTTCGTCTGGTAGTCAGCATTGCCAAAAGATATGTAGGCCGTGGCATGCTGTTTTTGGATTTAATTCAGGAAGGTAATTTAGGTTTAATTAAAGCGGTAGAAAAATTTGATTACCGCAAAGGTTATAAATTCAGTACGTATGCGACATGGTGGATTCGTCAGGCGATTACAAGAGCCATTGCAGACCAGGCAAGAACAATCCGTATCCCGGTGCATATGGTAGAAACGATTAACAAGCTGGTGCGTGTGTCCAGACAGTTATTACAGGAATTAGGCAGAGAGCCGTCCCCGGAAGAAATTGCAGAGGCAATGGATATTCCGGTAGAAAGAGTACGCGAAATCCAGAAGATTTCACAGGAACCGGTTTCTCTTGAAACACCAATCGGTGAAGAAGAAGACAGCCATTTAGGAGATTTCATTCAGGATGATAACGTACCGGTTCCGGCAGAGGCAGCGGCTTCAACACTATTAAAGGAACAGCTGGTAGAAGTCCTCGGAACGCTGACAGAAAGAGAACAGAAGGTGTTAAGGCTGCGTTTCGGCATGGATGACGGCAGAGCAAGAACCCTTGAAGAAGTCGGCAGAGAGTTTAATGTTACCAGAGAACGTATCCGTCAGATTGAGGCAAAGGCACTTAGAAAGTTAAGACATCCAAGCAGAAGCCGCAAATTGAAAGATTACTTAGACTAATATTAATATAGGAACAATTATGGAAGAACTGAATTTATCAGATAGACTGCGTCTGATTGCCGGTTTGATAAAAAAAAGGAAGTAAAGTGGCAGATATCGGTACCGATCACGGATATCTGCCAATCTTTCTTGTAAAGAGTGGAATTACAGACCGTGTGATAGCAATGGACGTCAGGAAAGGACCTCTAAAAAAGCAGAAGACAATACACGGGCATTTTGTGTGTCCGATCAGATTGAATTAAGACTTTCGGACGGACTGGCAGCACTTGAAAAGGGT
>ENA-OQIO01000877-OQIO01000877.1-human-gut-metagenome-genome-assembly--contig:-NODE-877-length-15479-cov-2.699844_pt1 | contig 15479 bp, 17 predicted proteins | sample MGYA00242573_ERZ504737 | MGnify/ENA primary metagenome ERZ504737 (study PRJEB26092, sample SAMD00036203) | human gut metagenome | host: Homo sapiens | study: EMG produced TPA metagenomics assembly of...
CGTCTACGACGCGCTCACGAGTGACCGCTGCTACAAAAAGGCCTTTTCGCACGAAACGGCCATGCAGATGATCTTAAACGGCGAGTGCGGCGCCTTCAACCCGCTGCTGCTGGAATGCTTCTCCGCCGTCGGAGCCACGCTGCACGAAAATTTGCAGCACGAGCCGAGCGAATTCGACTACCGGCTCGAATCCCACCGCCTTTCGGCCGAGATGCTCGAGCAGCATTCGCTGCCGACCGACAACCGCGAATTGCAGCTTTTGCCGCTTGCGCGCGCAAACGCTGTGTTTTTCGCCGAACAGAGCGGCGGTCTCCAATTCGTCTACGACCGCTGGATGAACAAGGTTACCTACACGAACTGGGACGCCGACGAAGCGCACCGCCAGCAGACGCTCTACTTAAACGAGGGCGACACCGTCAACCTCCTCGACCGCGAGATTCACGATGTGCTCGTAAAGCAGGTGCGGCAGACCTCGCCCGCCCAGCCCGACGTCACCATGCCCGCCACGCTGCACATTGCCGGCGAGGATAAGCCTATGCGCTCACCGTGCGCACGGTCTGGCTTCCAGGCGACGGCGCGTATTCCTACGCGCTCGGGCAGTTCAGGCCCGAAGGCGGTGGGCATTGACCGATCACGCCGCTTCCTTCGGAACGGCGCGCAAAATAGAAAGGAAGCATCATGGCTCACAACAAATTTCTCCCTCGCGTGCTCGCCGCAGCGGCGGCGATGATGCTGCTCGCAGGCTGCAGCAGCAAGGCAGACCCCGGATTTTCCCCGGCGAACCCTGTCAATATCACGATCTGGACGTACTACAACGGTGAACAGCTCGAAGCGTTCAACGCGCTCGTCGACGAGTTCAACTCGACCGTCGGCAAGGAACAGGGCATCACGGTTGAGAGCTCCAGCCACGGCAGCGTGACCGATCTTGAGAACAACGTGCTCGCTTCTGCCGAGGGCAAGGTCGGTGCCGAGGCGATGCCCAACATCTTCTCCGCCTACGCCGACACTGCTACGCGCTCGATGAGATGGGTCAAATTGCCGATCTGAGCGATTATCTAAGCGAAGAGGACCGCGCCGCCTTTATTGAGGACTATCTGAGCGAAGGCGACTTCTCCGGCTCGGGCAGTATCAAGATCTTCCCCGTCGCCAAGTCGGCGGAGCTGCTGTTTCTCAATGAAACGGACTGGGAGCCGTTCGCCGCCACCACAGGCGCAACCTATGACGACTTGGCCACGATCGAAGGCCTCGTCTCCGTCGCCGAACGCTACTACGAGTGGACCGACGCGCAGACGCCCGACATCCCGAACGATGGACGCGCGTTCTTCGGCCGCGACGCGATGGCGAACTACATGCTCATCGGCGCCAAGCAGCTCGGCTGCACGATTTTCGACGCACAGGACGGCAGCATGACGCTGAACTTTGACCATGATACCGTGCGCACCCTCTGGGATAACTACTATGTACCCTTCATCAAGGGCTACTTTTCCGCAAGCGGCCGCTTCCGCAGCGATGATGTGAAGACCGGCAATATCATCGCCTACGTCGGCTCCTCCTCGAGCGCGACGTTCTTCCCCACGCAGGTCATCGCCGACGACATGGCCAGCCACGACATCACGCGCAAGGCGCTTGAAAGCCCGAAGTTTGCGAACGGCGAGGACTACGCCGTGCAGCAGGGCGCGGGCATGGTCGTGACGAAGGCGAGCGATGCCGAGATTCAGGCAAGCCTCGTGTTCCTCAAATGGTTCACCTCACCCGAGCACAACATCACGTTCTCTGTCGACTCAGGCTACCTCCCCGTCACGCACGAGGGCAACTCCATCGACACGATCCGCATAAGCGGTCTTGCCCTCAGCGATGAGATGGACGAAGTCCTCTCCGCCGCAGTCGACACGGTCAACGAAAACCATCTCTACACGCCCCACGCCTTCTCCGGCGGCACGACGCCCGCGCCATTCTTGAATATTCCATGAGCGATAAGGCAAGCGCTGACCGCGCCGCGGTCAAAGAGGCAATGGCGCAGGGACAGAGCTTTGAAGAGGCCTCGGCGCAGTTCCTTTCCGACGAATGCTTTGAAGCCTGGTATCAGGATATGCTTGCATCGCTTGAGGCCTTTCAGGGCTGAGTGACTGTTCAATGACAAAAAAGGGGCCGTTTTATGTTCTTTCGCAAACCATCGGATCATGTGCCGCATGTCACCATCTTCCATACGATCCTGCGCTCCATGCTCTGGATCCTGTTCATCGAGATCGCGCTGCTTGTCGGCATTCTCTATCTCTGCCGCATCAACACGAGCCTTGAGCAGAATGCTGTCGACATCTTGCAGATACAGACGGAAAACCGCCAAAACTATCTGCAAGGCCAGATGCTTGACGCGCAGGACCTCTCGTCGCTTGCGGGCAAGATCAACGCCGTGACGCAGGCCATGCTCGACGACGGCGAGATCAGCTCGACACGCTCGACAGCGGCAGCGACGCCGCATCCCCCCTGCTGCTCTCGATCGGCGACAGCCTGATCTCCTCGATGCGCCATCGCCCCGTCACCGGCATTTTTGTCGTGCTCAACACGCACGATCTCGACACACGCAAAAAGGGCGAGCCGCTGCCCTGCCTTTACCTGCGCGACCTTGACCCGAATTCCTCCCCCTCGCAGCGCAATTCTGATCTTATGCTCGTGCGCGCACCCGCACAGGTCGTACAGTCACTCTACATTGCGACCGACACGAGCTGGATGCCCTCGATCAACTATGGGTCGAACGGCAGCAGTGGCTTTCTCTATCCCGTCTTTCAGGCAGCCTACCACGGAAACGGCGAACTGGACGCCGCGGACTACGGCCACTGGACGTCCTCGCCCTACACGCTCTCCGGCGACAATCACCTCCGCCATCGCCTACACCTCCCGCTTATTTTACGATGACGGCACGGTCTACGGCGTGCTCGGCGTCGAAATTCTTGAAAGCTACCTGCAAGCCCTGCTGCCGGGCACCGAGCTGCAGAACGACAGCTCGGGCACCTATCTTCTCGGCGTCGCATCGAATTCCGCCATCGGAAAAGACGACCTTACCGTCAGCGTCATCTCCGCCTCCCCCGCCGCAAATGCGCCGCAGCAATCCTATGACCAGACGCTGCTGCTCAAGCCGTCAAAGCGCGGTGGCTACCAGAGTGACTCCCCCCTCGGCCTTTGTCACGCCGCCGTGGCACCGCTGACGCTCTACAACCGCAACGCGCCGTTTTCCAATGAGCAGATGCTGCTTATCGGCTCGGTACCGGTATCGGCGCTTTACGCCTTTTCAGGCTATATGCTGCGGTTTTTGATCATCGCGGTCCTCGTCGTGCTCACTGCAGGACTTTTCAGCAGCCTTGTGCTGGCGCGCAAGCTCTCGCGCCCGATTTCGCGCCTTTCTGACGAGGTCGCGCACGCGCGTGAAAGCCGCAGCTCCATCCCCATGCTCTCCGCCACCGGCATCATCGAGCTCGACCGGTTCTCCTCCGCGTTCACGCAGCTCGGACGCGAGGTACTCGATACTTCGACCAAGTTTCTGCGCATCATGGACATGGCAAGCGTGGAGCTCGGCGGCTATGAGCTGCGCTCCGCTCCCGACAGCATCTATGTCACCGACAATTTCTTCGACCTTCTCGGCATGCCCGGCGTTGACGCAGACGACTTAACAGCGCAGAGTTTCCGCGAGCTTTTGCAGCGCTTTGAGCGCTCGTGCCCCCACTCCCCCGCGCCCGACGGCGCGATGCTCTACCACATCCGTCTGCCAAGCGGCAAAGAGCGCTACCTTCGCATCGAGACGACGCACGAGGACGGCACGCAGGTCGGCCTTGCCGAGGATGCGACCGCCAACACGCTTGAAAAGCTGCGCATTGAGCACGAGTGCGACTATGACACGCTCACAGACCTCTACAACCGCCGTGCCTTCCACCGCATCTGCGCCGAGTTCTTCTGCTCACCCGAAAAGCTCGGCCACGCGGCGCTTTTGTTGTTCGACCTCGACAACCTCAAGCAAATAAACGACACATTCGGCCACGACTGGGGCGACGAGTACATCCGCCGCACAGGCGAATGCTTTGCCAAGAACGTTCCCGCGCGTACCGTCTGCGCGCGCATCAGCGGCGATGAGTTCAATGCACTCTTCTACGGCTACAACGATCAGGATACGCTGCGCGCCGACATCCGCGCGCTGAAAGCCGCCCTTGAGCATTCTGTCGTCCAGCTTCCCAGCGGACGTGAGCTGCGCGTGAGCGTCTCCGGCGGTATCGCGTGGTATCCCGAGAGCAGCACAAATCTCATCACACTGCGCAAATACGCGGACTTTGCCATGTATCAGGTCAAGCTCTCGCGCAAGGGCGAGCTGCTGGAATTCGACTCTGAGGTCTACCGCACCAGCCTGCAGGAAAGACGCTGCCATGAGGAGTTCCGCCGTCTCATCAACGAGGAGCTTGTCACCTACCGCTTCCAGCCCATTATCGACGCAAAAGACGGCAGCGTCTTCGCCTATGAAGCGCTCATGCGCGTGGATCTTCCCACGCTGCACTCCCCTGCTGACGTGCTGCGCCTCGCGCGCGAGGAAAACTGCCTGCACGAGGTCGAGCGCATCACGTTCTTCTGTGCGTCAAGTGCATATCAGGCGCTTGAAAACGCCGGTAAGGTCGTGCCCAGCGCGCTGCTGTTCATCAATTCGATTGCAAGCCAGTATCTAACGCCCGATGAGCTTTCGGAATACTCCGCGCGCTACGCCTCGATCCTGCCGCGCATCGTCATTGAGATCACGGAGGAAGAGTGCCTCGACCCCAAGGCGCTGCGCATCAAGCAGACGATCCGTGGCAGCTCTGGTGCGTTCGCGCTCGACGACTACGGCAGCGGCTACAGCAACGAGCGCAGCCTTCTCGAGCTCTCGCCCAACTACATCAAGATCGACCTTTCCATCATCCGCAGCATCGACACCGACGCCAACAAGCGCCAGATCGTGTCGAACACCGTGTCCTACGCGCACCAGCGCGGCATGAAGGTCGTGGCCGAGGGTCTTGAGACCGCGGATGAGGTACGCACCGTGCTGTCGCTCGGCGTCGACCTTCTGCAGGGCTTCTTCCTCGCGATGCCGCAGGTAGAACCCGGCGGCGCGAGCGAAGAAAGTCTTGCCGTCATCGCCGAGATGCACAGCCAGAGCGATGAGAGTCATATTTCGATATTTGGCGGCGACAAGCAGTAAATATCGCAAAAAGGCTCACGAAAGCATTGCTTTCGTGAGCCTTTTTCTTTTATCCGTTCTCTTTCGCCGTGCGGGCGCATTCGATGATCGTGCGCGCCGCGCGGTCGATGTTGATGGGCTTGGAGAGGTGGGCGTTCATGCCCGCGGCGAGGCATTTTTGAATGTCCTCATGGTAGGCGTTGGCTGTGAGGGCGATGATGGGGATGTGCTTCGCCGTCTCGCTGTCGAGCTTTCAGATGGCGGCAGTCGCCTCCAGGCCGTTCATCACCGGCATCTGCATGTCCATCAGGATCGCATCGAACTCGTCTGGCGCGGCCTGCTCGATCCGCTGTAAGCAGTCCTGCCCGTTCACAGCGCGCACACAGTGCACCCTGTAGCCGCGCAGTTGCTCGGCGGTGATCTCGTAGTTTAGGTCGTTGTCCTCGGCCACGAGCACGGTGAGCGGCTTTTCCGGCAGCGTGATGGCCGTCTCGGTGTGCTCTTCGGTCTCGGCGTCGTCCGCCGCGGCGGGCAGGTCGAGCGTCACGCGGAATGTCGTGCCTTGCCGACCTTGCTCTCAGCCCCGATCGCACCGCCCATCAGGTCGACGATCTTTTTCACAATGGCAAGGCCGAGGCCGCTGCCGCGCACCTTGTTGACGCCCGTGTCGACCGCGCGGGAAAAGGCCGAATACATCTGCTCCATGAACTCCGGCGTCATGCCGATGCCCGTGTCGCTCACGACCGAGACAAGGCGGACCTTGCCGCTCTCGGCAAGCTTTTCCTCATAGACCTCGAACTTCACATCGCCGTTTTCCGGCGTATACTTGACGGCGTTTGAGAGCAGGTTCATATAGATCTGCCCGAGGCAGATCTTGTCGGAGAGCAGCACATTGTGGGAAATGTCGTGCAGCTTCCCCGAAAAACGGATGTTTTTCGCCTCCGCCATGCCCGCGATGGCCTGGCAGTAGAAGTCAAACAGCTCCGACAGCTTCACCGGCTGCGAGACGATTTTGAACTCCCCGCTCTCGATGCGCGAGATGTCCAGCACATCGTCGATGAGCTCCCGCAAGTTGCTGCCGCTGACACGGATCTTTTCCAGGCACTCTTTCATCTTATCCGAATCGTCCGCGTGCTGTAGGGCGATATTCGTAAAGCCCATGATGACATTCATCGGCGTGCGGATATCGGCGGCTGACGCGGTCCTTGGTCCTGAGCTCGCGCATCAGATTTTCTGCGTCCAAAAATTGCAGGAAGTCCGGTGCGCTCTCCTTAAGGACGCACTTGTGATAGTAATGCTCGACCGCCTCGGCATAGGAAAACAGCTCTTGCCCATGCGGGAGCAGGTCGCCCGCGGAGTTGGAGTGCTCCTCGATCTTGACGATCTCGGCCCGGTCGTTCATCAGGTCCACACGATAAATGGACGTGCTGTCCTTGCAGAGCACCTTGAGCATCTGCTGCTCAAGCTTCACGGCCTGCAAATTCTACTCGAGCGACTTCTGCTTTTCTTCCAGCAGCGTCAGCATGCGCAGGTTCTCCCGCGCGCTGCCGAGGTGCCCGCCGACAAAGGCAAGCAATCGGAGCTGGCCGGCCGTCATCGCCCGCTGCGGATTGTCAAGGCCGAAAAAGCCGCTCAGATTGCCGCGATAGAAGACCGGCACCGCGATCTCGGAGTGGATGCTCTGCGTCTTCAGGATCTCGTACTCGCTCGGCATCTGCGTTTTCACATCTTCAATATTGGGAATGACGATCGTCTCGCCGCGGCCGAAGACCTCCAGCCAGTACGGCATATCCGCGGGAACGATCTCCGTCAGGTTGTCGATCTGCGGCGCGACGCCGTTCGCGCACCACTCAAAGGTGTTGCAATAGGCCTCCGCCGTCCCCTCCAGCCGCTCGAAGAGGAACACGCGGTCGGACAGCATGGCCTCGCCGATCAGGCTCAGCAGGCGGCAAACCAGCTCGTCCATCTCCTCCTTGCTGCGGGAGCGGTCGATACGCGCAAGCTGGTCGATGAGCGCAAGGCTGTATTCTGCCGCACTGTTCGCCCCTGTGGTCATGGGCGGATGTTCTGCTTGCTTCATGCGCTTGTCTCCTTTGCGGCAGCTTTCGATACCTGTCATAAATATACAAAATTGGTCATAGTTTGTCTATTATAGCATAGGGGGTAATTTGAAAGTAAAGTACGAAGTTGTCCCTCCCGTCGATCGTTCGGCATCACCGCACAAAAGTGCGCCGGCTCGTTGAGCCGGCGCACTTTTATTTGTTTTCACATTCTGACGCTTTACTTCTTCTTGCCGCCGAGGAATTCCGGTAGGGGCTTGCCCTGCTTGAGCCACTGGTGATACTCGGCCGTCGCGGCGAACTCGACGTCGCCCGCAGAGTTGAGTGCGGTCTCGACAGAGTCCTGAATGACGCCGATGATGAAGCCGACGCGACGACCTGCATCGCGATGTCGTTCGAGATGCCGAACAGCGAGCACGCCATCGGAATGAGCAGCAGCGAGCGCCCGCCACGCCGGAAGCGCCGCACGCGCCGAGGGCGACATGATCGAGAGCAAAATCGCCGCGGGCAGCGAGACCTGCATACCCAGCGTATTGGCCGCGGCCAGCGTCATGATGGTGATGGTGATGGCCGCGCCGTCCATGTTGATCGTCGCGCGAGGGGGATAGAGACGGAGTAGAAGTCCTTGTCCATGCCGAGCTTTTCGCACATCGCCATGTTCACGGGGATATTCGCCGCGGAAGAGCGGGTGAAGAACGCCGTCAGGCGCTTTCACGCAGGCAGCGGAACACCAGCGGATAGGGATTGCAGCGCAGATAGATGAAGATGATGATGGGGTTGATGACAAGCGCCATGAAGAGCATCGTGCCGACCAAAAGCAGCAGGAGCTTGCCGTACTGGGTGAAGATTGCAAGGCCGTTGCTCACAACGTTCGTGAACACAAGGCCCATGATGCCGAACGGTGCCAAATTGATGACCCAGCGCACGATGGTGGACACCGCGTCCGCCGTGTTGCTGAGGAAGACCTTCGTCGAGTCCGCACCGAGCTTCTTCATCGCCACGCCGAAGAGACAGCCCCACATCAGAATGCCGATGTAGTTGCCGTTCATAATGGCGGAGATGGGGTTCGAGACGATGTTGGACAGCAGCGTGTGCATGACCTCGCCAAGGCCCTGCGGGATGACCTCGGCCTCAGCGGCCTCGGCCAGCAGGAGCATCTGCGGGAAGAGCATGCTGGTCACAACGCTCAGCGCCGCGGCGACGAACGTCGTAAGCATGTAGAGCCACACGACCGTGCCGAAGCGGCGGTCGAGCTTGGACGAGCCCTGCGCCAGCGCGCTCGCCACGATGACGAACACCAGCACGGGGGCAATGCCTTGAGCGCGCCGACAAACAGGTTGCCAAGCTCCTGTAACCACGTCGCGCCGGGACAGACCAGCGCCAGGATCACGCCGACGACAAGGCCGATCGCGATGCGCAAAATCAGGCTGACGCGTTATACGCGGCGGCAATTTTTTTAAGGGTCTTCATAAAGGGATTCATAGGGGCATCTTCTTTCTTTACAAAATCTAACGCTCTTACGATCCTCTTCTCTCTGCTCAGGCCGCAAAGGCGCTTTCACTAACGGCCTTTATTATATCTTTATGTGCAGGAAATTGCAAGGAGCGGACAGATGTATTTCTACGAAAAACACTCCAATGACAGAAATTCGTCATTATCGCCATGAGATCTGCTGTCTGTCGCCGTCTCGCAGCACGAAAAAGTCTTTTCTGTCCGCACGCCATAAAATTCTTGCGCAGGCGAACGGATTCTATTGACATCTTTGGGCATTTTTGCAAGAATCCGATTCGTCTGTCAAAAAACACAGCACAAATAATAACACCCATCGGATCATACCGACGGGTGTTATTTACATAACCGCATTTTACATCGGCTCAGCGTGTTCGCCGCAAAGTGCAGCAATGGTCAGCGCAAACAGCTCCGCGCTTCGCACGATCTCATCTACCACAAGGTACTCATTTGCACCGTGCATGTGATAATCTACACCTAATCGGGAAGCGCCAAAACGCCACGCCATTTTTCAGAAAGCGCGCATATGTCCCGCCGCCAATAGCAAGCACTTGCCCGGTTCGCCCATGACCTGCTCATAGCAGCCTAAAAGCGTCTGGATAAACGGACTATGCAGGGAAGCACAGTGTTCTCTTCCCATGTGCCTGAATAGCTCGTATATAGGTCGCCCTTTTCCAGGTTGATGACGGGATACTCTCCGTCCGGCGAATAAGAACAGGGTGTTTCTTCCTTCCGTGTGTTGAAAGATCCGGGATGGGAATTGCTGACAGCAACGCCTTTATATACGGGTGCAGCGGATTCTGGAACAGCTCTTTACTGGGCACTCTTTCCACACACTGCCCCAAATACATCACTGCAATCTCATCTGAAATGTGCTTAACGACCGACAGGTCATGCAGCATGTCAGTCATATCGCCCGCACAGAGCTTGGGTTTGACAAGTTTGATTACCACAGTCTTCGTCACACCCACGCCACCATGCTTGCCGAAAAGGGTGCTTCGCCCAAATATGTGCAATACCGCCTCGGTCACAAGAACATTCAGGTCACAATGCAGATCTATCAGCATCTCACAAATAAGATGTCCACCGAAAATGCACAGCTATTGGAGCTATTTTAGGCATTTCTGAAAAATCAATTGGGATTTTTCCTTTCATCTGCATTGTTTCTCTGCCGTTCGACAGATACTGCTATTGACATTCCCTTTTCATTTGTAGTACAATCGTAACACAAGGAGTTGATTTTTATGGCAATGGATGCAACGTTTCAAATCCGTATGAACAGCGAACTGAAATCCGAGGTAGAGAGTCTCTATCGCAGTCTCGGTACCTCCTTTGCAGAGGCCGTCCGCATCTTTGCGCAGCAAAGTCTTCGTGAAGGCGGTATGCCCTTTACCCCGTCCTTAAAAACCTGGGATGAACTGAGTCAGGATGAGATCAACGCCAAACTCCGCAAGAGTGCAGCGGATATTGCCTCTGGCCGTACCCTCTCTCAGGATGCGCTTGACGCAAAAATCGCGGGACTATAAGCGAACATGGACAAATACAATATCGTATACACAAATGCTGCCGCCAACGATATCGCTGAAAAGTTTCAATACATCACCAGCGTCCTTCACAACCGTACCATTGCCGAACGCTGGTACGCTCGCTTGAAGGATGCGATCTGGCACGATCTTTCTTTTATGCCGGAGAAGTATCCGCTTTACAACGAAGAGCCATGGCACAGCAAAGGTGTTCGCCTGTTCATCACACGGCAGGATGTTGTGGTTTACTCCACAGATAAAACTGCACAAACCGTCTACATCTGGAATGTCTTCACAGCAGGCCGCGATTTGAGTTCTCATATAGAAGACGCACTCGAAAAGTGACATCGTCACTGCATCATTTTAGTGCCGACTTTGAGCAGAGGTTGGCAAAATGTTGACAAAAATGCAAAAGCACCCGTTTCCTCATGGAAGCGGGTGCTTTGTGTTTTGTGGAATTGTTGCCTTTTTGTCAGCTTTCGGTAAGTTTTTCTTACTTGAGACTCTCCGCAACAGCGACGGCCACGGCGACGGTGGCGCCGACCATCGGGTTGTTGCCCATACCCAGGAAGCCATCATTTCCACGTGCGCGGGCACGGAGGAGGAGCCGGCAAACTGTGCGTCGGAATGCATGCGGCCCATGGTATCGGTCATGCCATAGGAGGCGGGGCCGGCGGCCATGTTGTCCGGGTGCAGGGTACGGCCCGTGCCGCCGCCGGAGGCGACGGAGAAATACTTCTTGCCTGCTCAATGCACTCTTTCTTGTAGGTGCCGGCGACGGGGTGCTGGAAGCGGGTCGGGTTGGTGGAGTTACCGGTGATGGAGACGTCCACGCCCTCGGAATGCATGATGGCAACGCCTCGCGGACGTCGTCAGCGCCGTAGCAGCGGACGTCGGCGCGCTCGGTCTCGCTGTAGCGGATCTCGCGCACGATGTTCAGCTTGCCGGTGAAGTAGTCGAACTGGGTCTGAACATAGGTGAAGCCGTTGATGCGGGAGATGATCTGAGCGGCGTCCTTGCCGAGACCGTTCAGGATGACGCGCAGGGGCTCCTTGCGGGCCTTGTTGGCGTTGCGGACGATGCCGATGGCGCCCTCGGCGGCGGCGAAGGACTCGTGCCCGGCGAGGAAGGCGAAGCACTTGCTCTCGTCGCTCAGGAGCATCGCGCGAGGTTGCCGTGGCCGAGACCGACCTTGCGGTCGTCGGCGACGGAGCCGTCGATGCAGAACGACTGTAGGCCGACGCCGATCATCTTCGCGGCTTCGGCGGCGGTCTTGACGCCGGACTTCAGCGCGATGGCCGCGCCGACGGTATACGCCCAGCAGGCGTTTTCAAAGCAGATGGGCTGGATGCCTTGACGATCTCATACGGGTCAAAGCCCTTGGCCTTGCAGATCTCGCGGCACTCTTCGACGGAAGAGATACCGTACTGAGCGAGGACGCCGTTGATCTTGTCGATTCTTCTCTCGTAGTTTTCAAATAAAGCCATTGTTTCGTCCTCCCTTCCTTATTCCTGACGCGGGTCGATGTACTTGGCAGCGTTGTCCCACTGACCATAGTGACCCTTGGCCTTTTCGAGCGCTTCGTTCGCATCGATACCCTTTTTGATGAAGTCCATCATCTTGCCGAGGTTGATGAACTCGTAGCCGACGATCTCGTTTTCCTTGTTGAGCGCGACGCGGGAGCAGTAGCCCTCGGCCATCTCGAGGTAACGGGGGCCCTTTTCGGCAGTGGCGAACATCGTACCGACCTGGGAGCGAAGGCCCTTGCCGAGGTCCTCGAGGGACGCGCCGACAGCAAGGCCGTCCTCAGAGAAGGCGGACTGGGTGCGGCCGTAGACGATCTGCAGGAACAGCTCGCGCATGGCGGTGTTGATGGCGTCGCAAACAAGGTCGGTGTTCAGCGCTTCGAGAATGGTCTTGCCGATCAGGATCTCGGAAGCCATGGCAGCAGAATGGGTCATGCCCGAGCAGCCGATGGTCTCGATCAGAGCCTCCTGAATGACGCCCTCCTTGACATTGAGCGTCAGCTTGCAGGCGCCCTGCTGGGGCGCGCACCAGCCGATGCCGTGGGTGAAGCCGGAAATATCGGCGATCTGCTTGGCCTGGACCCACTTGCCCTCTTCGGGGATCGGGGCCGGACCGTGATATGCGCCCTTCGCAACGGGGCACATATGCTGCACTTCGGTCGTGTAAATCATAACGATCTTCCTTTCTTATCCTCTGTCTCCACAAAAAGCGGAACGTATCCATACGTATTTTTTATCATAGCAAACCCGAACGTCTTTTGCAAGGCGAAAAAACGGAAATACGGGCAAAATCCGCATTCCTTTCCCTCATTTTCCGCTATGCCGCACTTTTCGTTACAGCAGGTGGCGGATCGGGCGCTGGACAACGCTCAGAATCGTATACAGCGCGCGCTTTGTCCACGGCAGCGTCACTTCTTCAAACTGCGCGCCGTATTCCGTGCCGCCGTCGTGCAGAGCGAGGCGGCTCTGGCCCATGTATTTTCCGCTCTCTTCTCGCAGCGCGGCATTGACCTCCTCGCTCTCGATGACAAGCATCAGCTCCGTGTCGAGATATGCGCTGCGCATGTCGGCGTTGAATGAACCGACGACGCTCAAATCGTTTCCAATCAAAATTGTCTTCGTATGCAGCGACTGGCCGCAGATGACCTCGTACACGTCGACGCCGCGCGATAAAATATTTTGCTTTTCGCGTAAGTAGTCCGAGCAGCCGCTCGGGTTCGCGCCGTTTTCAACGGCATTCGTCAGCACGCGCAGCTGCCGCGTCTCGGCAAGTGCTTCCAAATCGTTATACATTTTGTCGTTGCAGATGATGTACGGCGTTTGCAGCAGGACGTCATCGCCCTGCGCCATCAGGCGGACAAGCGCGTCCCACAGCTCAGGCGCTTTCGCCTCCGCGCGCGGCGAGCCGCTGAGAAGGCTCACATGCGTGACCGCCGCGGTCTCCACCTCCCAGTCGACGGCGGCAAGCTCTTTTCCATGCACCGCGCATAGCGCCGCGTAGCGCTCCTGCAGCGCGTCGGTCTGTGAGGACGTCTTGCCTGTGATGGTTTTATTCTCCGGCTGCGACCAGACGCTTTCAAAATACGTCAAAAGCTGGGAGACCGAGCTGCCCTCTCCCCCGTCCGACACGACGAGCACGTCGCGGTCGATGTTCTGGTTCTCCTGATATGAGCCGAGGAACAAATCGTTCGAATTTCTTCCGCCGAGGATATACTTATTGTCGTCGGCGATCAGATACTTGTCGTGCAGACGGTAGTTGAGCTTCCACGGGCGCAGGAGGTCAATGGGATCATAAAAGCGCACCTCCACATTCTCCTCCGCCGCGAGGGCGCGGAGAACGCCGCTGTTTTGCAGATGCAGAAAACCGTTCAGCCCGTCGACGATGACGCGCACCCGCACGCCGCGCTGCGCCGCGCCATAGAGCGCGGCCATCAAATCCTGTCCGCTGCCGTCCGCGCGCAGGTCAAAGGTCGAGAAGATGACCTCCCTTTCCGCACTCTCGATGAGCTGCAAGCGCCAGAGCAGCGCACTGTCCGTATCCTCGATGCTCCTCACGCGCTCCTGCGATGCGTCCTCGCTCAATCGGGCTTCATACTGGCTCCACAACTCCCCTGTCGCCTCTTTTTGCGGCAGCGGGACGAGAATGGCTGTCAGCACCCCATATAAAAGGTACGCGCCCAGCGCGATGCCCAGCCATTTCAAGATATGCTTTCGCTTCATTTTTCACCTGCTTATCATAAAACTCATGCCGTCAGTTTATCATAAGGGATGCAAGCTGTCCAGCGGCGCGGCGGCGGTAAGTTTTCCCGACCGAAACGCCGCAACTTTCGCCCAAACGGAAATTTCTCGAAAAGAGGTCTTGACAATCCGCCAATTTCCGACCTATACTGTCGGTAAATGAAAAATACCCCACACGGTATTGTATTTGCCCCGAAGGAGGAATCAAATTGAAAAAGGAAACCTATGACGTGACCGGCATGAGCTGCGCCGCCTGCTCCAGCCGCGTGGAAAAGGCCGTCGCCAAGCAGCCCGGCGCGCAGCAGGTCGCGGTCAACCTGCTGAAAAACAGCATGGTCGTCGAATACGACGAATCCCAGCTTTCGTCCGCGCAGATCATCGCAGCGGTCGAAAAGGCGGGCTACGGTGCGTCTCTGCATGCAAAGCCCGGCAGCGCCCCCGCCGCGCAGACTGCCGAGACCGGCGGCGCCAGCGCCGCACAGAAGGCGTACAGCGACATGAAAAAGCGTCTCGCCCTCTCGCTCATCTTCACCATCGCTGTTCTATCTCTCGATGGGCCACATGATGGGCTGGCCGCTGCCCGCGTGCTTCCTCGGCATGGAAAATGCGATGACGTTCGCATTCACGCAGTTTTTGCTGCTGCTGCCCATCGTCTATATCAACCGCCAGTACTATATCGTCGGCTTCAAGACGCTGTGGCAGCGCTCGCCGAACATGGATTCGCTGATCGCACTGGCTCCAGCGCCGCCATCGTGTACGGCATCTACGCCATCTATAAGATCGGCATCGGCTTTGGCCAGATGGACATGGACACGGTGCACACCTATATGATGGAGCTGTACTTCGAGTCCGCAGGCACGATCCTGACGCTCATCACCATGGGCAAGACGATGGAGGCCCGCGCCAAGGGCAAGACCTCTGATGCCATCACAAAGCTCATGGACCTTGCGCCCAAGACCGCGACGGTCGAGCGCAACGGCGTCGAGAGCGTCATCCCCGTCGAGGAGGTCCAACTCGGCGACGTGCTGATCGTCAAGGCGGGCGAGAGCGTCCCCGTCGACGGCGTCGTGCTCGAGGGAACGTCCTCGGTCGACGAATCCGCGCTGACGGGCGAGAGCATCCCCGTCGAAAAGCAGGCGGGAGACAGCGTCATCGGCGCGACCATCAACAAATCCGGCTATTTCAAGATGCGCGCGACCAAAGTCGGCGACGATACCGCCCTTTCCCAGATCGTACGCCTTGTGGACGAGGCCACGAGCTCCAAAGCGCCCATCGCCAAGCTCGCCGATAAGGTCAGCGGCGTGTTCGTCCCGTCGTCATCACGATCGCCGTCATCGCAACGGCAGCATGGCTGCTGACGGGCCACAGCGTGGAATTTGCGCTGTCCATCGGTATTTTCCGTTCTCCGTCATCAGCTGCCCCTGCGCGCTGG
>ENA-OQIO01000879-OQIO01000879.1-human-gut-metagenome-genome-assembly--contig:-NODE-879-length-15466-cov-4.209596_pt1 | contig 15466 bp, 23 predicted proteins | sample MGYA00242573_ERZ504737 | MGnify/ENA primary metagenome ERZ504737 (study PRJEB26092, sample SAMD00036203) | human gut metagenome | host: Homo sapiens | study: EMG produced TPA metagenomics assembly of...
CATCCCGGAGGTGGAACAGGTCACTGCCTGACCTGTCCCGCCGGGACGGTTCTCTTAAAAACACCATATAGATTTTTTGTACGCCGCCGCCCGCCATCGAGCAGAGTTTTACACCTAATTGGGGATATAACAGCTCATGGCGGCGGCGGCATCATCGTGCTGGGTACGACCCTGATCCCTCTGCTGTCTACCCTGTTTTAAGGGCGTAAAGCATGGGATTTCTCACCGACTGGCTGACCGACTGGCTAAAAGAGCTGCTGATCGAAGGCATCATGGGCAACCTCACGGGGCTTTTTGATACGGTCAATTCCCGTGTCGGAGAGATTGCGGTGCAAGTGGGAACCACCCCGGCGGCATGGAACGCCGGGGTGTTCTCCCTGATCCGGCAGCTTTCTGAAACGGTGATACTGCCGATTGCCGGTCTGATCCTCACCTTTGTTGCCACCTATGAGCTGATCCAACTCATTATCGAGAAGAACAACCTGCATGATCTGGACTACTGGATCTTCTTCAAGTGGATATTCAAAACGGCCTGTGCCATTTTGATTTTGTCCAACACTTTCAATATCGTCATGGCTGTGTTCGATGTGTCCCAAAGCGTCATCGCTCGGGCAGCCGGGATCGTGCAAGGCTCAACGGACATTTCGGAGGCCATGCTTGCCGACTTGGAGGCCACGCTGGAAGCGCTGGGGCTTGGCTCTCTGTTGGGGCTGTGGCTGCAATCCCTGCTCATTCATGTGACCATGTGGGCGATCAATATTGTGATCTTCGTGATCGTCTATGGCCGCATGATCGAAATATACCTGCTGACCAGCTTAGCCCCTATCCCCGTGGCAACGCTCTCAAACCGGGAGCTGGGCAATACCGGGCAAAACTATTTGAAGTCCCTGTTTGCCGTGGGCTTTCAAGGGCTATTGATCCTCGTCTGTGTTGCCATCTATGCGGTGCTGATACAGGGCATCGCCACAAGCGGCGACCCCATCGGCGCGACATGGGGCTGCATGGGCTATTCCGTGTTGCTCTGCTTCTGCCTGTTCAAGACTGGTCCATCGCCTGCAGTGTGTTCAGCGCACATTAAAGGAGGGATGAATATGACCTTGGGACAAAATGTCCCAAAGCTGGATGCGCTGCACCTCATGGACGGGATCAAGGGCTTGCGCTCTCTGCCAAAACATAGCGTGGATATGCTCTTGACCGATCCGCCCTACGGCACGACCCGGAACTTTTGGGATGTGCCGCTGCCGCTCCCGGAGCTGTGGGAGGCGGTGCGCTGGGCGGTGAAGCCTAACGGAGCCATCCTGTTTTTCGCTCAATGCCCCTTTGACAAAATGCTGGGCGCGTCCAACCTCGCCATGCTCCGCTATGAGTGGGTGTGGTACAAATCCCGGGCAACAGGATTTCTCAATGCCAACCGTGCGCCGCTGAAAAAGTCCGAGAACGTTCTGGTGTTCTATCAGAAGTCCCCGGTGTACCATCCGCAATTCACTTATGGGGAGCCGTACCGCAAGACCAATCCCCGCAGCGGGTGCAGTACCAACTACGGCAAGTTTGAACGGACAGGCTCAGAGTCCAGCGATGGGCGGCGTTATCCGGGAAATGTGCTGTTTGTGCCGACGGTGACGGGCGGCATCCATCCCACGCAAAAGCCCGTGGAGCTGTGCGAGTATTTCATCAAGACCTATACCGACGAAGGAGCGGTGGTGGCGGACATCTGCGCGGGCAGCGGCACGACTGCCGTTGCCGCCATGAACACAAGCCGCCGCTTCATCTGCTTTGAAAATGCCCCCTCCATCTACACCATCGCCGCCCAGCGCATCGAGCAGGCGCGGCTGGCCATGGCCGGGGGCGGGAAAGGAGAATAGCTATCAAAAAATACCCCATCATTTACGCCGACCCGCCGTGGCGCTACTCTGCAAAGAAAGTGCAGGGCGCGGCGGAAAATCATTATCCCACTATGAGCATTGAGGAATTGTGCGCGCTGCCTGTGGCCGAGCTTGCGGCCAAGGACAGCGCCCTTTTTATGTGGGCGACCTTTCCCCAACTCCCGGAGGCTCTGCGGCTTATCCGTGCGTGGGGCTTCACCTATAAATCCGTTGCGTTCGTCTGGCTCAAAAAGAACAAAAAGGCGGATAGCTGGTTTTATGGGCTGGGCTTCTGGACGAGGGCAAACGCCGAGCTCTGCCTGCTGGCGACCAAGGGACATCCGAAGCGGCAGGCCGCCGACATTCACCAGTTTATCATTTCGCCCATCGAAGCCCACAGCAAAAAGCCGGATGAAACCCGTGATAAGATCGTTGCCCTCATGGGCGATTTGCCCCGCGTGGAGCTGTTCGCAAGGCAGACCTCTCCCGGCTGGGATGTGTGGGGCAACGAGGTGGAGCCGACGATCCCGGACTTTGGGACAAATTGTCCCGAAGTGTAGAAAGGAGTGTGATCCATGCCCTATGTGAATGTCCCGAACGACCTTTCCAAGATCAAGACAAAAATCGCGTTCAACCTCACCAAGCGGCAGCTCATTTGTTTTGGTATTGGAAATGTCAAGAAATGTGCAGTCGGGAAACACCCAAAATCTGAAAAGCATGGTAATACAGCGCAGTTTTCCGAAGTGGAGCGTAGCGGAACGCAGGAAAACTGCGGCGGCATCGGATCAGGCTGCCGTTTGCGCCTGCGCCCACTCCCGGTACTTCACAGGCGCAGTCCCAGCGGGTTGCGCGTATAGATCCTAACGCGGTTGTAGTAGATAAAAACATAGCGGAAAATGATCGTTTTGACCTGTTCTCTCGGCAGCTTGTACGCCGCAATCTGATAGATCTTCTCTTTCTTGAGCGTGGCGAAAAAGCTCTCCATCCGTGCGTTGTCGAAGCAATGTCCGATGCCGCTGAGGCTCTGTATCATGCCGCAGCGAGACAGCTCTGCGCGAAAAGCTGCGCTGGTGTATTGACTCCCGCGATCTGAGTGGAACACCGCTCCCTTTAGGCTCGGATAAATCCGCTCCAGCTGCCGCACCGTGTCAATGCACAGCTCTTTCTTCATATTGTCCCGCATCTCGAGCGCGACGATCTCGCCGCTGAAGCAGTCCATGATCGGTGAAACATACAGCTTGCCGTCTGCGCACTGTACCTCGGTAATATCCGTGAGAAATTTTTCCAAAGGGCGCTGGGCGCTGAAGTCCCACTTTAAAAGGTTTTCCTGCTCCTGTGCTTCTGTCGTGGTCTTCGTGATACCGTGCGGAATGCGTCTTTTATGGAGCCAGCCATTCTCTTTCATCACGCGATACACCGTTCTCCGGCTGACGTCGACGCCGTCCTGCTCAAGCGCGAGGCAGACGCGATCCACGCCGTAGTTTCGGTTATCCGGATGCTCTTCGAGAATCTTTTTGACCTTTCCCGCAAGAAGCTGACGGCTGCTGTGCCTGCCCCTGTTTCGAAGCCACCGGTAATAACCGGACTCGCTCAGGTGCAGAACACGGCACATATCCTTTGCCGTGTAGACACCCTTGCGTTCGACTATGAACAGGTGTCGTTCACACACTTTTACTTCTTGCGGTCTTTTGCGAAAAAACCGAGTGCATCCTTGAGAATGTCGTTTGCAGTTCGCAGCTCGGAAACCTCACGCTCGAGCTCACGGATGCGGATGGATTGCTCCTCCGCACTCAGCGTCTTCGCGGGCGGCGCGTTTCGGCGTATGCTACGCCAGTCCGCCAGCGTGTAGTACGCAATGCCGAGCTGCTGCGCGGCTTTCTTCACGCCGATCTCGTCTGACAGCTTCAGCGCTTCTTCCTTGAATTCTTTGCTGTAATGCTTCATTGCGATTCCCTCCATCTCTGTTCTTTCAGTTTAACAGATTTTTGGGGATTTTGCGACTGCACTTACAGGGTACTACTCCAATTTGTTTGCCACATCATAGCACACCCCCAAAAATGTGTAAAGCAAAATACCACACCGAAAGGAGATCTTAACCTTGAAAAAAACAACACAATTCCATATCCGACCTGCCCGCCCGGAGGAGGCGGGCTTATTTTATACCCCGCACCCCGAAGAAGATAAGCGGCTGGGTACCGTTGGCCATGTCCGCATGGACTTCGGGCGCAGCGGAAACGAGTTCTGGCATACCTGGTGGCCCCGTGGCCCGGAGGAACTGAACAGCCCCGAGTTCAAAGCGGAGTTGCAGCAGATCGTTGGTAAGCTTCGTGAAGATGTGCTGAAAAGCCGCTTCGCTATGGAGCGTTTCTGCTATAACCACGGCGGCAAAATCGACGGCGGCTATGTACAGAACTACGGCTACATCGTGGAAACGGAGCATTATCGCTACTGCCTGCGGTGCAACCCGTCCCCTGGAGATTACAATGGTTACCTCACCGCTTACGATTTAGCTGTCCAACGGCAGAACATGCACGGGACAAGCCTCTGGTGGGCCGCGTCACCTATGCCAATGGCGACACGCAGGAGTTTACCGACGCCGAAGCCTTTCTCAAGTGTGTGCGGGAGGAGCTTCCGTATCACCCCACCACAGGCTTCCGTTACGAGGTGCTGACCGACGATCCCAGCGTCCGCAAGGCGGTGGACGATATCGTCTTCGACCTTTATGGCGAGGAGAATCCCCATCAGTTGGAGGAATATCAAAAAACGCCCGATCAGGGCATGACAATGGGAGGAATGTGAGTATGGACAGAAAAATGGTGAATTTTATCAAGGAGCAGTATCCCCCCGGCACCCGCATTCGGCTCAATTCGATGGAGGACCCTTATCATCCAATTCTTCCCGGCACGGAGGGCGAAGTGGACTTCGTGGACGATAAGGGGCAAATTTTTATGAAGTGGGACAATGGCCGCACGTTGCCGCTCGCCCCCGGCGAGGACAGCTTCACCGTACTGCCGCCAAGCTGACCAGCCTCAAGCTGTATATGCCCCTGACCGCCGATCTCTACGAACGGAACGAGTACGGTGATCTCGATGACAGCAGCACACTGCTGGAGGGCCGTGAGCTGCGCGGCTATCAGGATCAGATCACGGCGGCGCTGGTGAAAAACCGGATGCCGGAGGAGACCGAGCGAGGTCTCATGCATTGGTATGATGAAGCCGACAGCGTCAATCGCAAGGTTCACTCTGCCGTTTTCACCGTGGAGGCGCGTGACCGGCAGCTCTGGGGCGTGGCAGAATGCCGTGTCGCCGGGGAATTGTCGGACACCGAAATGGATACTTTGAAGGAATTTATCACCGGACAGGCTTCTGACGGCTGGTGCGAGGGTTTTGAGCAACGGGAGATCTCCGTGGATGACGGCGGTGAATTGTATGTCCTCTTTTGGAATTCGGACGAGTGGAGCATCCAAACGGAACAGGAGCTTTTCTCCCCCAAGCTGGCGGATGGCCTGCCGGAGCTGTGCTTCTCCACACTTGCCAGCACCGGCGAGCTCATCTGCATTAAGCGCGGTGAGAGCGGTTATTATCCGAGTGACTGGAGCACGGACAATCCGCAGCAGAACCACGAGCTGGCAGATTACAACAACGAACGCCTCGGCGTAACACAGGAACAGCGATTGGCGATGGAGTGCGGCAGCATGCACGGCTGGAACACTCCTGGCGCTGACCCCGGTTACTATGAGCAGAAGATGGGAGGAATGAAGTTTGGCTAAGAAAGTGTTTGCCGTTTATCTGGCAAAAGAGGACGTTCCAAACAGCGAAGCCTACGCAACGCTGGAACTGCCCGCCTCCCCGTGGGAGCTGTGGGACGCGATGGAAAAGGTGCGGCTGAAGGATGGCGAAGCACTGTACATGGAGATCGACGATTACTATGCTTTCGAATATCTTGCCCCGCATTTAGAGGAGTTGGATATCAGTCTCAACGAGCTCAACGACCTTGCCGCAAGGCTTGCGACGTTGGATGAGGTACAGGGGATCGCCTTTGAGGGACTGTTCTCCATGGAGGTGCAGAAAAAAGTAAACACCAACGGCGGCGTCATCACGCTGCAGGATCTGCGGGATCTGGCGGTCAGCGCAAAAACCGACTGTTACCATGTGGTGGATGCCGCGGATGACGCCCAGCTTGGCCGCTTCTACGCGGAAAATGAATTTATCCCCGAACTGGACGGCGTATCCAACGAGGTATTCGAGATGCTGGACTTCGCCGGCATCGGAAGAATGATGCGGTGCAGTGAAAACGGCGTTTTTGTGGGCAGCCTGTATGTGCTGCGGGATGGCGAGCTGACAACCGCACCGCCCGTCCAAAAGACGCTGCCGGAAAAGCCGGGATACCTCTTCCGGCTCACGCTCGGACTGCATCCCGATATTGGCGATGACCGCACGGTGACGTTGATCCTTCCCGCGGCAGAGGTGGAGCTGCTGGACGCACAGGCGCAGCTCGGCGCGGAGGGCTGGGAGGGTGTCACGGTCATTGATTATGACGGGATCATCCCTATGCGGCAGAATTCACCGACCTGCCCATGGAGCTGGAGAAATTCAACGTACTCGCCGCAGCGGTGCGGGATATGCCCTCGCCTGAAAAGCAGCTTCCAAAGCTGAAGGCTCTGCTGAAGCAGTTTGAGGTGCAGGACATTGCGACCGCCATAAGCCTGACAGAGTGTCTGGATGACTACGTTCTCACACCGGAGATCAGCTCACCGCAGGAAACTGCCATCGACCAGCTTCACTTCATGACGGATGACCACTCGGTGGAATTGCTGATTTCCCATGTAAACCTCTACGCCTACGGCTGCGACCTCATCAGGGAGGACAACGCAGTGCTCTCACCCTACGGTCTGCTGCACCGTGCGGACTATCAGCCCATGCTGTCACCAATGCAGGAAACACAGAAGATGGAGATGACAATGTAATGGATAAAGAACAGTTTTGGAATATTGTAAACGAGGTCCACTCGTCGACTGACCCGAGGAATCAGAAAGAAGTGCTCGCAGCGCTTCGGAACCGGCTCAGAAATCTGCCGTCAGAGGAGATTTTGGAATGGAAGCAGATTTTCAGCTTTTACCAGGATGCTGCAAGGAGAAACGACTTGTGGGCGGCGAGCGCCGCCATGGGCGCACATAGCTCCGATGACGGTTTTATGGACTTCCGTTCCTGGCTGATCTCGCAGGGGCACGATGTGTACATGTCCGCGCTCGAAGACCCTGAGTCGCTGGTATCGGTGGACACGGATGGGCAGGAACTCAATTTTGAGGACTATGCTACGTTCCGTACAGAGCTTATGCTGAGCGGCGCGCTTACGAAGAGATGTCCGTGGGAGATATCCTTGCAAGCTATATCAAGTGGGCGGCGACCAATGAGCAGCAGAAGCAGAACGATCCTGCCGCAGGAGAGAAAGTCATGCCTCAAAAGTCAACGGACTTTTTTGTGCAGTCGGCGATGCTGGGGAAATACGATCTGTATGACGAAATGGAGCGGCGGGAGCTGCCGGACGACGTTCTGCGCAGCTTGAAAGAAGATATCCCACAGCGCGGTGATATCGCAGACGGCTGGCAATATGAGGACCTGCCGCGGATCATGCCGAAGCTCTCGCAAAGGTTTCAGGAGAAGCTGGAACGTATCGAGCAGCGGGCAAAGGAGAACACGGTACCAACACAGCGCAGAGAGCTAAAAGACAAAACGCTCCGACGCTTCCTCGGGACGCTTCCGTGTACATCACAGGCAGAAGTAAATCTCCTGAGCGACCGCATGGCCGAGATGACGGAGCAGGATGAGACGATCCTGTCAGCCATGATCGAGCAGCACGATCCCCGCACGGCGGAGCGAGTGCTGGAGCTCATGATGATATGAAAAACTGTGAGGTGCTTGCAGGCGTCGGCAACTATAAAGCTCTGGGAGAATACTGCGTTGCGCAGGAGACCAACGTGCCGCGGGAGCTTTGCGAATACCTTGATCTGGAAGCGCTGGGGAAGCACTATCAGGAGGAATACCCCGGCGCTTTCATCGGGAACGACTACGTGCAGTTCCCGCAGATGTCACAGGGGATGGAGATGAAGATGTGATGGGGAAACGTGTACTTCCATTTATGGTAAACGTCTACGACGGAGAGGCGTTTTGAGGTGACGTAGGTAATCAGGTGAAGAGTTGTATAATTCGGCGATGTAGATAGCGAAGATAAAAATGTGACTATGAAATGTTGCGGATGTCTGGGCTTTGAGATAAGATAACCTCAGTAATATTTAGATATGTGATGAGCAAAACAGGCGAAAGGCCCTACCCGCAAACAGGCAAATGGGAATCAAAAGAGCTTAGGGCATCTCAAGGGCGCAAAAACCATAGCGCGGTAGACCCCGCGCCTGAAAAAGGTATGGAACAGGTAGATCAGGCGGAACGCCGAAGCTGTTTGGCAGAACGGTAGGAGTGAGAGCCGTGCAGAACGGCGGCCAGCGCAACCGCTAAAGCGGAGATGTGGGCCAGCGTATTGAGGTTTGCCGCGCTGGTTCCATTGCGCACCCACAGCCGTTCCTGACCTGTGGATTTGAAACGAGAATTGTAACGTTCACACTCTGTCCGCAGGGCGTAAGTCCGTTTAAAGTAGAGACAGCTGCGGTCAATGGAAAGTCTGTAGTCATCGGGAACGGTTTTATATTTCGTGCAGCCCCGGTTTTTCTTGCCGTTGTTCCAGTTTTTGTGGTTGCAGGGGCAAACACCGGTCTTGGACTGGCGGAACGGACAGCAGTATTTCTGGCGGGTACGCCCATTGTCGGTGGTTTTGCCGTCCTTGCGCATGGCGAGGCCTGCCTCGCAGACCGGATTACCGGCAGGAAGTGCCTTTAAATCTTTCGTGCCGCGTGGATTGAGGGGGATAAAAGCTTCCCCATCATAGACTGATTTCACGGTGTTGTAGATGCTTTTCGCATCGTAACCCTTGTCGGCAAGGAAGGCGCATTCCTTCAAAGAGATCGTCTGATTCGCAGCCGCGAGGATCTCAGCGGCGACGGCGGAATCGGCGATATTGCCCGGCGTGGTCAGCTCGTAGAGCGGCAGGCCGGAGATGCAGTCCACCAGCACATGGCTCTTGTACCCCCAGTAGAACTCATACCGCCGCTCATTGTGCTGGTTGGAGGCCGAGTGGACGCCGAGGGCGCAGTCCGGATCGTTTTTCGGGTGGTTTTCCTTGGAGAACTTGTTCTTTGCAAAGGATTTCGGGTTGTTCTGCTTCGTGTTTGCCATGACGGGCGTGGAATCCAGGCCAATAAATGAGGCGTCCACGATCCCCATCTCATAGAGTTTCTTCACCTGTGCCGCCATGATTTCTTTCAATGCAGCGTTATCCATTTTTTTGAGGAAACGGTCATAGGTCCAGTAGGACGGCAGCGGCTCCATGATGTTGAACCCGCAGTAGTGGGCAATGAGCCGGTTGTTGTCCAGATAATCCGCCAAATCTGTGATTTGAGAGAACCCCTCGCATTTCATAACGATAAACGCACAGACCATGGCTTCCTTTGGAAAGCCCCGCCGCCCGGTTGCCGCTCTGGGCAGCGTGAAGTCCAGACAGCTGAAAAGCTTGTCGTAGAAGTTTGCGGCTCGTTGGGATGTGAACAGCGTGACATCCTGAATGATTTCCTGCCGGTAGATAGCGGCCAGCCCCTTTCCGGTTGGTGTGTTTCACAAATTCATTTTACCAGAATGGGGCGCCGCTTTCTATATCAATGGAGTGATTTCCGGTTTCAGCCATGGCCGGGAACAATTGCAATTACTACTCTTTTGGAGTTTTGCTCATGGCAGATATTTAGATAAATATGGAGGTGTCTTATGTCGAGATTTTTTGATTTTAGCGAAAGTGACAGAGAAAAGCTCGAGAGGAAAATCAAAGAGACATGGGTGGACTTTCGCACGGACTTGACCAATAAAAGATTTGGATATCAAGAAATTGACAGAGCCAAAGAATGCACATTCTTAAAGGTATATGACGAAATGTTTTACAAGAATCGGGGATTTGAGTTCAACACGATAACGGTTGATGAACTAAAGGATCTGACGATAGGAAGAGGTACGATCCTTGGCGTTGAGGAATGTCCGGATTACGAACGATTCATTCCAAAAGAAGAATTTATCAGAGAGGCAAATCGATTTAGTCCTCCAGGAGTAGAGTGGCTCTATTTAGCCATAGGTGAGGAAGAACAAATCAATAAAATGTTCTCAAGCAGAATGTAGAGCAGAGAGAGGGAACAGATTTGGCTTCTGTCACTTTGAATTTGGCAGTGAATGTGGCGACTTAAAAATTGTTGATTTAACAATTGCAAATGACCTCTCTTATGATGAACTTAACAAGAAATTAGAGACGCATGCTCAGGAAATATGCGAGGATGAAATTAGAAGAGCCATGCATACAAGAACCATATCCAGAGATAAATCTTGGCAAGGCAATTTCAAAAAGACGCTTATAATGTGGATAGTTTATACGTATAGTAAATTGCTATCCGAACAGATTTTTGAGCCGCTTGATGAGACTGACGATAAAAATGTTATGTATGCACCTTTCCAGACAATGGCGCAGTACTATATTTCTTGTGGGTATTCAGGCATTATTTATGGGAGCACCGTTTGCAGTGGTGGGAGGAATCTTGTGCTGTTTGACAAAGGCATAGCACATCCTGTAGGAGCTGTAGAAGACTATATCATTACTTGAGTAGTATTCAAAAATATTTTGCCTTATCCCGCCTATCCGGCGGATGAGAAATAATCAACTTAGAGGCCGATTTTCCGAAAGGGGATCGGCCCCTTCTTTTTTTATGCCCTTTTTCGGGAAATCACCCCGGAAAGGAGAAAACATGCGCGATGAACAACTGTTGGCTTACCTCAAAGGCTCCTGCTCCGGCAGGAAAAACCGCGTTGGCAGAGCAACGCTGGAGCGAACGCTCCATGTCAGCGGGACCGACCTGCGAAAGCTGGTGAATCAGCTGCGGCGCAAGACCCATCCCATCGCCAGCGACCGCAGTGGCTACTTTTACGCCACAACTGCCGGTGAGGTCTACGACACCATCCGCCAGCTGAAACGGATGGCGGCAGGACTGGAAGCGGCTATCAATGGTCTGGAACGGTCTATGGATCGGTTCCGTGAGGACGAGGAGGCCGGACATGGCTAAGCCGCCCTTTCCCTGGATCGGCAGCAAGGAGAAGATCGCGCCCTACATCCTGCAGCTTTTCCCGCCCAAGCTGACGCAGTATGTGGAACCGTTCGGCGGCAGCGGCGCAGTGCTGCTGGCTCTGCCGCCGGACCCAAACCGATTGGACATTTATAACGACTTGGATGCCGAGCTGGTGAACCTGTTCTCTTGCATCAAAGAATGCTCCAATGTTCTGCTGCGGGAACTGAAATTCCTGCCCATCCACAGCCGCAAGCTCTTTGAGTATTACCGGGACTTTGTTGCCCATAAGGAGGTCTACTTTCAAAATGTGCAGGCGGAGATCGAGTGTCTGGGAGATCGGTCCTGCTTTACGGAGGAGCAGGCCGGAGAACTGCTCCCCATTTTTCAGGAGCGGCTGGCGCTTTACGATGTAAAGCGGGCAGCGGCGTATTACCTTGCCATCCGCGGCAGCTTCAGCGGGACGATCAACTCTTTCGGTGTCAAAGGGTTGGATGTCGAACGCTTCCTAAAGCTGTTTCCACCGGTGTCCGCACGACTGAAGGACGTGCCGCTGGAGAACAAAAACGCCTTGCAGCTCATCCGGGAGCGGGACCGTCCGGACGGCCTTGTCTATGCCGACCCACCTTATGTCAAAACGGAGCGGCTCTACCGGATCGCCGGAAAGCTGGGGCGTTTCCGCAAATTCCATGTCCGGCTCTGGCAAATACTGTCCGGCTGTGACGGCTATGTGGTGCTGTCCTACAACGACTGTCCATTTATTCGTAAGCTCTATCAGGATTGGTACATTTTATCTTTTCAGCGCAGCAACCCGCTCTCCCAGAAAAAGCTCGTCCTTTGGCGAACTCATCATCACCAACTTCAATCCACGTCCCTACATGACCAGCCAGATGAACCTTTTCGACGAGCCGTTGGGCGAATGGGAGCTGAAGCTGGTCCATATTCCAAATCATCCGAAAAGGAGAAAAGCAACATGAAATTCAGTTTGAATCATAACACTGCCAATAAAACTCTTTCTATCCCCCGCGCCGCTTTGCAGCTCTCCGGCCTTGCAGGCGTCAGCGACCTGATCCTCCATACCGACAGCGGCTGTATTCTGCTGCTGCCGGGGAGATCCTACCGTAGCGGAACTGCTGAAAACCATTTCTCTCATCTCCGCCGTTACACCGCAGCTGATCTCCCGTCTGGCGGAGAGAAGCCAGATGGCAATGGAAGCCGGAATGACGGAAACGGCGTGCGGCGCCTGTGAACACGAACCTCACTGCTCCGGCCTTGAAATTCCGCCCTGCCAGTTGGCGGAGGCAGGGATCTCGCCCAACGCCGCGCTGGAGTCCTTTGTAGAGAAGGGCAGAGTCATCGTGCAGGCAGCGGAGAAAACCGCCGCAGATGTGCTCATCGACGAGCTGGACGATGATGTTCGCACCATGCTGGAGGATTCCGGTGTGCAGATGGAAGGCGTGTGCCGTCTGCTGGAAAAGGAGGAGGTCTCGGATGAATGATACCTACCTCTACCCGTATTCCGCTGCTGAAGCCCGCGAGCGGAATGAGCTTTCCCTTTGGCGGGAGAGCCACAAGGCAAACATTGCCTGCCGAAATGCTATCGAGGACGCCATTCGCCAGAACTTTGATGGCATGAACCTTCAGACAGATTGTTTAAAGGCCGTGCTGGACGAATACGGCTACAAGCGCACCGCATGGGTGCTCGCCAATACGCTGCACGAACTCAAGTGGGATGGGCGTTTCAGCTACGCCAACAAGCATTGGGCAGAGAAGATATATATTCCCACAGATCTCAACCACAACAGCGATTTTGTTGTCCGAAGCCATCCGGCCGTGCTGGATGGCTTCGTCAGTTTCTACCGCAAGGCGGTGCAGGCGTTAAATCTCTTTGGCGCGGAGCATTGTGTCGGTGACCGCGCCGAGCAGGACTATACCGGCAAGGTGCTGGTACTCAGCCCCGACACGCTGAAAGAATCCTGCTGGAGTCAGGAAAACCAGCTCTGGTATGCCCATGACGGTTTTGGCTGTTCGCCTCACGCCATTGGCCGCTCGGTGCGCTGCACCTGCCTTAGCGACGGGGAGATGACACGCTGGAACCGCAGCGAGTTTATCGGCATACTGGATGACAAGTTCCTTCCGGAATGGGCAAAGCCGAAGCTGGCAGAGCTTCAAGCGCAGGAGCAGACCGATGCCCCCACTATGGGCGGCATGAATATGAAGTGAGGAGGATGTCTGAATGTGCATGACCTATTACACCGTGGACGATCTCCGCCCCGGAAGACACGGATGGGATGTGAGGCAGTTTTCCGCATTGGCGGAGGCCATCGACCATTACCGGACGCTCCCCATGGATGGGACCCGTGTCCTTGGTATGACTGATGATGCCCACGCCTATGAACTCATCCGCTGTGTGCGCCTTTTCCCCGGCGATGCCAGGGTGAGGACGTTCTGGCGGCAGATTACCGGCGCAGCGGCTTGCTGAAAAAGAATGCTGACCTGAAAGCTGCGCTGGATGTTTGCTTAGAAAACTTGCACCCCCGCTTTTTGTTGAAGCCGGAGCGTTTGGTGCCCGTTCCCCAAAGCGGAAAGCTGCGGGAAGAACTGCGGGAGGCGCTTCTCTGGCAGGGCTATGAAGAAAACTATGAGTCCGCCATCCGCTCCGTCTTTGTGGGCGGTGTTGGCTGGATCTCACCCCAGGACGTGAAAAAGCAGCGGCAGCTTCCCCTGGTGTTGCGCTACCGGGTAGACGGCATGACGAAGGATGCGCCTACCTCTCTTTAGAGCTGGAGCCTTGGGAATATGACCTTCTGCTGGAGCAGACGAAAACCTATTACGACCATAAAGATAAAATGAGGAGGAACACAAAATGAAACGAATGCTATCCCTCTGCGCTGCGGCGCTGTGCCTGACCTTGGCACTGACACCTGCTGCGCTGGCGGCGGACTTTGAACCCGCGGTACCGGACGCCAAGGTCTGCTACCCCACTGCCATCGTCCGAAACGACGATGGCACAGAGCTGAAGAAAATCTATGATCTGAGTCCGGAAGATGATCCTGCGGGCATTGCGCGCTCGGACTTTGAAAAAGACGGCTATCATTATACGCTCGTCGATCTGTTGCGTCAGGAACTGCCGGAAAACGAGAGCCGCCAGCACACAGAGCATGTTTCTATCGAGAGCGCTAAAAAGGATATGGAATCCGTGCTGGCGCTGCTGCCGCAGGAGCGTGATTTCATCACGGACGACGGCTCATGGGAACCCTGACACTCCGACTTGACACCGTGCAAGTCGAGCCATCCGGCTACGGCAGTTCTACAAAGCAGCTTTCCGTCAAGCGCAGCTATCCCAAACTTGCTGAGCAGGATACACAGTACATCCCCAAGAGCATTGAGGACGGCGGCAGGACCCTGACGCTCTCCGACATTCAGTGGCAGACCGACAATACCGCAAACATGGATGGATATGCTGTGGGTGACCGCTTTACAGCCGTTGCCGTCTATATCGGCAGCGCCACCAGCAGCTACGTGAAAGGCTATACGGTTACGGCGGATTATACCGGCACGGTGAGCCGCATCGCATTAAATCGCGTTCGCTATGTCGCCATCTTTGAGGGAACGCCCATCCAGCCCGCGATTTCTGTGGCAAAGAATACGACATTCCGCTGGAGCTATGTGCTTGTGCCGCTGGGCGTTGTCGCGGCGGCGGGTGCAGGCGTCGGCGGCGCGCTGCTGGTAAAGCACAGAAGAGAAAACGCAGATGAGGAGGAAACAGAAGAATGAAGAAGATCATCACCCTTTGCCTGAGCCTTTGCATGACAGCGGCTTTGGCGGCTCCGGCGTATGCGCTGGAATACAGTATCGACGCGCCGGACGATTACGACTTCGGCAGGAACACCTCCATTGAGGTCATCCACACGGCGGATGGCGGCGCCATGCGCAACGAGGATGTGAGCAAAAATGCCGCTCTCATTCCGCCCATTTTTGGCTCGGAGAGCATGAATGCGCTCCATACCGGCGAATACCTTACCCCCAATCTCGCGCCCGGTGGCATTCCCGCATCCGGATCGGTCATTGGCGGCGGTTCCTCCGGCGTTGTTACCCCCGGCAGCACGGTGAGCGGCGGGAGCTATCAGCCTCTGTGCTGTTCACGGATGTAACGAGCGAGCTCTACTACAAAAACGGTTCTCTTGGCAGGCTGGATATCCCCGCGCTGGATCTAAGCGTGAGGATCTGTCAGGGTACAGACAGCGCGGCGCTTGTCAAAGGAGCCGGTCACTTTACCAACACCTCGATTTGGGATGGAAACGTAGCGATTGCCGGACATAACCGCGGCGTCAATAACCATTTCGGCAAGATCCACACACTCAATGTCGGCGATACGATCAAGCTGATGACGAAACTCGGC
>ENA-OQIO01000880-OQIO01000880.1-human-gut-metagenome-genome-assembly--contig:-NODE-880-length-15466-cov-2.143164_pt1 | contig 15466 bp, 19 predicted proteins | sample MGYA00242573_ERZ504737 | MGnify/ENA primary metagenome ERZ504737 (study PRJEB26092, sample SAMD00036203) | human gut metagenome | host: Homo sapiens | study: EMG produced TPA metagenomics assembly of...
TTGCTTTTAAATATGGATTTTTTACTGTTCCTAAAATATTTCCTCCTGTATGATTATCATCATCTATTTTATGTGTTGTTACAATACCTGAAGAATAATAAGAGAAACCAATAAAATCAGATTTACCATTCATTAAATCTTCCTTATCTTGCTTAGTTACTTCTAGTGTAACATCATATTCTTCCCATATTCTTTTCGCAAATGGTGGATAATATCCTCTCATTTGTGTATCAGCACTATAACAGAAGAAGTCTTGGAATTTTCTATAACGTTCCATCGCATCCAATGGATCTGGTGTTAATGGATATGCCATATTTGTACATAACATACATCCAACCTTTAAATTTGGATCAATTTCATGTGCAACAATTGTTGCTCTAGCTGCAGCTACTAATTGATTATGTAAATAAATGAGATTTCTTTGATTTCTTTCAGTTTTTTGTCCATCCATAGGCATGATGATATTAATTTCATTAAATGTCATCCATTTATTAACATAGTCCTTATATTCACTAAAGCATACTCTTGCAAATTCAACAAATTCATCAATCATTGCTCGATTACGCCATCCGCCATGTTGTTCTAATAATGAAACTGGCTCATCATATTTATATAAAGTAATGACTGGATCCATTCCATACTCTTTAGCTGTTTTAAAAACATCTCGATAGAATTCTACACCTTCTTGATTAACTCCTCCTTTAATTCCATGAGGATAGATTCTTGCCCATGAAATAGAAGTATTGAATGTTGTATACCCCATTTCTTTAAATAAAGCAAAATCTTCTTTATAACGGTGATAAAAATCACTTGCTACATGATTTGTATAATGTAAATCATCAAAGAATGCAAACTTACATCCTTCTTCTAGTTCATCTACTGCTTCCCAATTTCTATGAACTCTTTGTCCATTCTTATCTAAATACCAAATTTGTCTTCTTTCTTTAGTAGACCCTGCAGTACAGTAGTCTACTAATACAGGTGATTTTCCTCCTTCGTTCCAACCACCTTCTATTTGTGCAGCACTAATTGAGCCACCCCATAAAAATCCTTTTGGAAATCCCATTTTCTATTCCTCCTAATCTATATCTTTTCCATTTGAAGTATATACTTTCTTACAATATTCAAATGAATCTTTCTTATATCGTTTATATGTTCCATTACCAAAATCATCTACATCAACATAAATAAATCCATAGCGTTTTCTAATTTCACCTGTTCCAACAGAGACAAGATCAATGCATCCCCACCATGTGTATCCCATTAAGTCTACACCTTCATCAATGGCTTCACTCATTGCTTTGACATGTTCTCTCATATAATCAATACGATATTGATCATGTACGGTTCCATCTTCTTCTAATGTATCAAATGCTCCTAATCCATTTTCACAATTCATGAGAGGTATTTGATATCTGTCATAAATTTCATGCAGAAAGAATTTTAATCCTTTTGGATCAATTGCCCATCCCCAGTCGGATTCTTTTAAATATGGGTTTTTCTTTCCCATGAAATTTAAGTTTCCTGTTGCTTCTTGACCATCTACATGAGTAGTTACACAGTTAGAAAAATAATAAGAGAATTCAAAGAAGTCTACAGTACCTTCTTTTAATGCTTTCGTATCTTCTTCTGTAATATCTAAAGTAATATTTAATTCTTTCCATAAATGTTTAGCATAACTTGGATAATATCCTCTTACAAAGACATCTCCTGCATACCAGAAATTCTTTTGCATTTCTTTTTGATTAGCAAGTTCATCTTCTGGATCACAAGTTAATGCATGAGTGAAAATACCTGCTTGCATACATCCGATTTTTTTTATTTGGATAATTATCATGTAAGTATTTAACTACTTTTGCACTTGCTACTAATTGGTTATGTAATACTTTGATATTGTCTTTGTACTTCTTTTTGATTGTTTGAATCCAAGATAGAGAATTGAGCAGCATTGATTTCGTTGAATGTTGACCAATAAGTAACTTCTTGGAATTCATCAATAGATGCTTTCCCAAATTCAACAAATTCTTCTATTAAAAATCTATTCTTCCAGCCACCTAATTCTTCAATATAGAAAGCAGGCATATCATATTTGTATAAGTGAACTAATGGTTCAATTCCATATTTCAAGCATTCTTTAAATACATTATGATAGAATTCTACTCCTTCTGGATTAATTCCTGCTTTAATTCCTTTAGGGAAAATTCTTGCCCATGATAATGTCATATTAAATGCTTTAAATCCTAATTCTGCAAACATCGCAATATCTTCTTTATAATGATGATAAAAATCTGTTGCTTTATGATTAGGATAAAATTCATCAGGATTGATTGCTAATTTAGCACCTTCTGGTAAATTGCAGTTTTCAATCATTGCTGGTGTTTTACCATAAGTTCCATCTGGCATAATATAAGTTGCATACGTGGTTCATTCACATTTCCTCCTGTATGATAATCTGTCATATTAGGAGATTTACCTCCTTCATCCCAACCACCTTCACATTGGTTAGCACTAATATCTCCACCCCATAAAAAACCTTTTGGAAAACACATTTTTTATTCCTCCTTAATTTTCAATATATTATTTGAAATATCTATTTTTTGTTAATAAGTGAGATAAGTATTGTGATGTAAACGTTTTCCCAATCTTTAATCATATACTATAATGAATAATCTATTTTTTCTACATAAATACTTGGCATAATATGTGCCATTTTTATTCTTTGTTCAATATATCTATAGCCACTTTTACTGATGAAACCGTATACCTCGTTTGTTGTTGAATATCTTTAGGAGATGTCTTAAAAGTAAATGATTGATTTACAACTTTAAACATTTCTAAATCATTATAACTATCTCCTATTCCTGCTGTTTCATCGCTTATTAACTTTGTTATTTCTAATATTCCATTTCCTTTACTACACCCTCTTTTAACAACATCTATTGCATTTACATTTTGAAATGCGTGTAATGACGGATAATTTTCATTAATTTCCTTTGTGATTTCTTTTGCTCGTGTTGATTCAATTAATGAAAACTATATATTTTCCTATTTTTAAATTCATCAATTGAATCAAATTGTTTAATATAACTTGGTGCATCATTTGGAAAATATTTAAAGTATAAATATTTTTCATCTAGACAATGTGGCCCTATAATCGTTTCATTTTCATATTTTTGACATACTTCTTTAACAAGTTCAAAAGGAATTTCTTGTGCATAAATAACTTGATAATCCTTATCTAAAACAAGACCTCCAGTACACAACACATAATAATCTGGAATAATTTTACCTTTCATTAATGCATTTACCCCACCTAGTGGTCTACCTGTACACAAAGCAAATTTATTTCCTTTCGATTGAAAAGTTTTTATTGCTTCTATATCCTCTTGATGAAAGCCTTCCTTAAAAAAAAGAGTTCCATCAAAATCACTAAATAGTATTTTATTCATAAGAACTCATCTGCTTTGAAATGAACACCTGCATCTATTCTTGCTTTTGTAGCAATATCCATCGCTATCAAGCTTTTTTCCATCATTTCATTTGCTTTATCAAAATCTTTATTTTCAATCATCTTAACGAATTCTTTAAATTCATAAATCATTCGATGTGTTATCACCTTGTAAATCAAAACTCTTCTTCTCTTTTGATCATTATATAAAACCTTAAAACCTTTTTAAAACATTGGCAGGTGTTTTGAAATACTGATACATCCTTGATCTCCTTGGATACTTGTCGCAATTGGTGCTTTACAATCTTTTGCACCAATACATACAGCTTTAAAACTTCCATAATCTAAAGTAATAATTCCTGAAGTATCAATATTCTTTTCAATATTGGCCATATAATTTACTTTTAATGGTTTACCAAATAAAGAAACCATTAAATGAATATTATAAATATTTAAATCCATTAAGGCTCCCCCTGATTTTGTATAATCAAAAGCAGGTTGAATAATTCCTTCTTTAAATGCATTATATCTAGATGAATATTGTGAGTAGTTCGCTGTTACAATTTTTATATTTCCTAACTCATTTAACTTTTCTTTTATTTTTAAAACATTAGGTAAATATTGAGTAGAAATTGCTTCAAATAAAAATAAGTGTTTTTCTTTTGCTAATTGACTTAATTCTTCTAGTTCTTCTATTCTAGAGGTAAATGGTTTTTCACAAATAACATGTTTTCCTCTTTCTAATGCTTGTTTACACATTTGATAATGAAGATGATTAGGTGTTGCGATATACATGACATCAATATCTTCATCATTTAATAACTCATCAAAATTTAAATAGGCCTTTTTTACATGATTTTCTTTCGCCATTTGTCTTACTTTATCAATCGATTTTTCCGTAGAAGCAATCGCTTCTAATTCAATACCTTCTACTTCATGAATAAAAGTGAACAAACCACGAACGATCATCCCAGCTCCCACGATACCTAAACGCATGTTATTTAGCCTCCTTTGCAACTTCTGTTGCTTGTTCTAGTATTCTTAATACTTCTAATACTTCTTCATCTGCAACTATCTTTTCTCCATGATTAAAGATTACTTCATATAGATTATCATAGATCATTCCATAATCTTGTATTTCTACTGGTACTTTCTTTGTCACATCTTCTCCATTTTCATCGACATAACATAATGTTCCCCAATATTTTTCTGGTAATGGTTCAAAGCTGATTTCTACTGGTCCTGGTTTTGCCTTCAATGCACTTTGATGTCCTAATTGTGGCATGATGAAGCTTCCTTTTCTTCCATGAACGATAAATCTTGGATATTCTAATTTGACATAGAAGCTTGTTTTTACAATTGCTTTCATCTTTCCATAGAATAAATCGATATCTGAATAGTCATCTGAATTCCCTGGATTATCATAACTTCTACAGTCACATACGACTTTATCTGGTACTCCAAATTCTCCTACGATTTGATCGATTGGATGTACTTGTAATCCATATAGCATTCCTAGTCCTTTTCTATCTGCAATCGATGGTCGATAATAATCATAATGCGATTCGATTTCTAAGAGTTCCCCTAAGACCCCTGTTTCAATGACTTTTCTCACTGTCCTCATATCGGCATCAAATCGTCTGTTTTGATTTGCCATAACTACGACACCTTTTTCTTTAGCTAGATCAAAGACTTCTTTTGCTTCTTCAACTGACATGGCAAATGGTTTTTCACATAGACAGTTCTTTCCATGTTCAATGGCCATCTTTGTATAATATGTATGAAATTGATCTGGTGTATTTACAACGATCAAATTCACTTCTTCATCGTTCATTACTTCATCGATATCACTTGTAAAATTTATATCTGGATACCATGTTTCTCTTTCTTCATCTCCTACACGGTCTTCCATTCTTCGATAGATATATTTGACCTTGATCGTATCCTTTCTTCTTTCTACATATGGTAGATGATATCTACACACACTATTTCCAAATCCAATATAAGCTACTACTAACATTTAAAGTTCTCCTTTCAAGATTTCTTTTATTTTCCCTGTTACTCCTGCTTCATCATTCGAATCAATTACTTGAAAAGCTATCTCTTTAAGTGGTTGAATCGCATTTTTCATAGCATAGCTATAATGAACATTTTGAAATAACTCATAATCATTCATTTGATCACCAAATACATGGAATAACACTGCTGCTTTTTTAAGATGTAAAGTATTCATTAAAAAATGTATTCCAAACCCTTTATTGATGGTCTCATGTTGAATATCCATCCATTCATTTCCTGATGTCATAATTTTTAAATGGGCTGGTAATTCTTTTTTGATAAGTTCTACATATTTTTCAACATGATGTTGTGGATCATGTATAGAAAACTTAAGAATTCCTTCTTTAATTTCATGAATATCGTCTATAAATGCATATTCATCATAATGTCGTTCTATTTCTTCTTTAAAAGAAAGATATTGTTGAGGAATGTATGATTTTTCTTTTCCTCCAATGACTGGCATAATTTCTGGATATTGTTTTAAGATGTTATAAATTGTTTGAACATCTTGTTTATCCATAATAAATGAATAAAGCTCTTTTTTACCTTTTGTAATAAATGAACCATTTTCACTAATAAAGTAAAGCTCATCGCTGTAAGGCAAAAATTGATTGTATAAATGATAAAACTGATTCCCACTTGCAATCACAAAATACATTTCTTTTTCTAATACTTTCTGTAAAACTTCAAAAAATTCATTATCAAACTCTTTTTGACTATTCAATAATGTTCCATCCATATCTGTTGCTAGTAAATGAATCATAAGTAACCTCCTTGCCCTCATTATATAAGGAAACGTTTACCCAAATATTCAAAGATAAAAAAAGAAATCCATTTTCACAAAATTTCTTTTAAACATGAAATTGAATTTCATTATCTTCTAGGTGTGGCCATTTGTGCCCAAGTATAAGCTTTACCTTTTAATGTTACTGACATTTGATAGATGTTTTCTGGCCATGTTCCACTACCAAAACCTCCATCACCAATTGCATGAACATCACAACCTGTTTGTTTCATAAGCAATGTCACTTCTCTAATAGTATCTCGATCTGCAGCTTCAACATTACTATTTAAAAAGCTCATTGCGAGTGCACCTTTTCGATGTGTATATTCAATTAATTCTCTAATTCTTTCTACTGTAATTCCATGTCTTGATCCTGGTGCTGGAAAATCAATAATATCAGCTCCATTTTCAATTAATTGATCAATAATTTCTTTAGCATCATAATCAGCTAATGGATCTCCTAATACTTTTTCTACAACACCATCTTCCCATTTTCCAGCAAAAATCAACATATCTTCACCACAAATCTCTCTGGCTTTTTTTGTCCAACGCACAACATCTTTGATAGATGTTCCACTTCCAGGATTTCCTCCTAATATAACGAAGGAAACACCCCAATCCTTACATTTCTTTAAATTTTCTTCAGTGCAAATCATACCTGCTAAATCATATAAATAATCACTTGTTAAATCTAACCCTTCTTTAGGACAGCCCATATAGATTCCTACCGGTCTTCCACCTACTAAATCTTTTATTCCTTGATAATCAAACCCTTGAAGTCCAGGACATGTTTGTGGATTTCTAAAGTCAAACCCATTTAATAAAACCATATCTCCTCCAAAGGCAAACATTAATTCTGTACTTGTACAATTAGGAAATAAAATAGGATTCTTTAAATAAGTTTGTCCCATTAATACTCTACCTTCTGATTTAAAAATTGCTTCTTTTAATTGTCTTCCATTATATGTGCTTACTTGACTTGCTTTTGCACTAATTAATCTTGTAACATTATCATTTAATTTCATCATAATCATCTCTCCTTGATTAAAGCATAAAAAATATCTTTCTTTTTCTCAACGAATATTTCTTTTTTAGAATCAAATTTCATTTAAAATTCTATCTTATGAAATTCAATTTCATCCTTGTTTAAATAAACGATTATTTTTATAATTAATTTATTAAGGAGGAACTTATAATGATTAAACCAGAACACAAAGAATTAAAAGACTTTCCCATTTCTAATAAAAAAAGTGAAGGTATTCATTACATACCTGCTGATTTTGATAATATAACAATAAGAGCTCTTTATAATATTGAGTATGTAAAACGTGAAATTCCACTTTATCTCAATATTCTTGTTCCCAAAAAACAACTTGAATCTAATGAAAACTATCCATTGCTTGTTTATATTCAAGGAAGTGCTTGGAGAAAACAAAATGTCATCGAACATATTATTCCCTTATCAAATATTGCAAAAAAAGGGTTTGTAGTCGCAATCGTACAATATCGAGATACAAGTATTGCTCCTTTTCCAGCACAAATCGAAGATACTAAAACAGCTATTTCCTTTTTAGTTGAACATCATCAAGATTATCAAATCGATACAAAAAATATCTTTTTAGGTGGGGATTCTTCAGGAGGGCATACAGCTATCATGACTGGAATCACTGCTAATCAAAATATTTTAGAACTTGAAGAATTCAAATATGCTTCATCCATTCAAGGAATATTTGATTTCTATGGACCAACTCTTGTAAGTGAAATGCAAAATGAACCATCTATACAAGACCATGTAACTCCGACAAGTCCAGAAGGTTTATTGCTTGGTGGTGTCAATGTTTTAGAACACAAACAAGAAGCCTATCATGCTTCTCCGTTACCATATATTAAAAAGGATGTTAACACACCACCTATCTTAATGATCCATGGTAACAAAGATCGTCTTGTTCCTTTTGGTCAAAGTGTTCTATTATATAACACTTTAAAAGAAAATAACAAAGATGTTACTTTCTATTGTGTAGAAAATGCAGATCATGGTGGTGCCGCTTTTTGGAATAACCAAGTATTAGAAATCACGTATCAATTTTTAAAAGAACATATAAAAAATAGCTCAAACGAGCTATTTTTCACCAAAAGAGAAAACGTTATCTCATTTTGCTAAAACATGTTATTATAGAGTTATAATAATGGAATCCCATAGAAGGAGTGTGCTACTAATGATTCAAGATTTAATTGAAAATGTTAAATTAACACCACAAGAACAAAATATTGTTAATTATATAGATCATCACCCTAAAGAAGTAATGACTTTAACTGCGAAAGAATTATCAGAAAAGATTTTTGTTAGTCCACCTACTATGAATCGTTTTATTAAAAAGTTAGGATTTTCTGGATATTTTGATTTTCAGCTTACCTTTATTCAAGAACAAAATATGGCAGCTGAAACAAAACATAAAAGAATTACAAAGGATAGTCATGTAAGTGAAATCTTAGATACATTGCCTCTTATTTATCAACATGTTTTCACCGAAACACAAAAACTAACAAAAACAGATACTTTTATTAGAACTGTTAACTATATGCTACAAGCAAAACAAATAGATTTTTATGCAAATGATAACAACTATTCAGAAGTCCAAACAATCGCTTTAAAACTCAATTCGATAGGTATTCGAGCACAAGTATTCAATACCATCAATACTGTTTATTTAGAACATATTAATCCCCAAGAAACACTTGCTTTTGTTGTAAGTCATTCTGGAAGTAATAAAACAATGGTTGATGCTGCTTATGCTTTAAGAAAAAAAAGAATTCGCGTGATTGGGTTAACTGGTAGATTATCTCAAGACTTAGAACTTGTTTGTAATGAAAACCTTTATATTGATGCTTATAGTCATCATTTACCTCATAGTATTATGCTCTATGGTCTTTCTATTCATTTTATTTTTGATGTTTTATATACTTCTTTATATTTTAAAAAGATTAAATAAAAAAATATGGTTATTTACCATATTTTTTGATCTTCTTCAATATTACCATGATGTTGTAATGATTTATCTGTATATTGCATAATTTCAAATTTATTACCATCAGGATCATGAATCCACATTTGCCATGTTTCAGATTGTCCCTTATTTGGTTCAATATCAATTTCAATACCTGCTTTAACTAATTCTTCACGAGCTTCATAAATATCATCTACCATTAACGCAAAATGTGAATAACCTAAACGGGTATCAGGTACTTCATGTTCTAATTGATGATCCGCTTTAGGAAATAGTTCTAAATATTGTCCTGGCGCTAATTCAATGAAGATATAAGCAATATCTTTAGGGTTTGTTTCAGCTCTTTGAGCCCAAGCACCTCTATCTTTTTTTCCTTTATATGCTTCATAACGCATTATAATTTTAGCTTTCAAACCTAATTTATTTTCATAGAAATCTCTCATTTCATCCATTTGATCTGTATAAAATGAAAGATGCATTATTTCATTAAATTTCATAAAGATTCTCCTTTAAATAAAAATAGCATTATTTATGTGATATTTAAGAGAGGAAAAATATCGGTGCATGTTATAAATAATGCTATTTCTAACTAATTAATTATTTATTTTTTTGTTTTTCTTCGATTTCTTTTAACATATCAATTCGTACTTGATGTCTTCCACCTTCATATTCTCCTGAAAGCCATGCATCTACAATCATTTTTGCAAGTTCAATTCCTACCACTCTTGCTCCAAATGCTAACATGTTTGTATTGTTATGTTGTCGTGATAAAAGTGCACTATAGGGTTCACTACATGTTACACATCTAATTCCATTGACTTTATTCGCTGCTAGTGAGATTCCTACTCCTGTTCCACAGATAACGATTCCTTTATCTACTTCTCCATTTACCACTGCATTTGCTACTGCTTCTCCTGATACTGGATAGTTGAATCTTTCTGTACTATCTGTTCCATAGTTGACTACTTCATATCCATATTTTTCTTCTATATATTTTTTGATTTCTTTTTTGTATTCTACTGCTACATGATCATTTCCAATTCCTATTTTCATTTTTATAATCCTCTTAATTTTTCGATGGTTTCTTGATAACTTCTTCCTTTTCCAAATAAAGCACTTGTTCCTAAAATAAATCCCTTAACTCCTATTTTAGACAACATTTCTATTTTCTCTGGCGAACATGCTCCATCGATCATGACATCATATCCTCCATAGTTCTTTGCTTCTTCTACAAACTTTTTAAATTTTGGTGTTACAAAATCTAAATATTTTTGTCCTGCAAATCCTGGATTCACACTCATCAACATTACATAGTCACATAAATAAAGTAAATCCTTTACTGTTTCAAAGGTTGTCCCTGGATTCACTGCAATCCCTGCTTTGGCTCCTGCACCCTTGATCATTTGTAATGTTCTACAGGCATGTGGATCTGTTTCTGGATGAATATAGATGATTTTCGCTCCTAGTTTAGCAAACTTTTCTACATATTTTGCTGGTTCTTCAATCATTAGATGAACATCACATGGTTTTGTGGCTGTCTTGCAGATATATTCAATATCTTGTAGTCCCATTCCAAAGTTTGTACATAACTTCCATCCATGACATCTAAATGAAAGATATCTATTCCACCCTTTTCTAGATTTTCAATTTCCGTTTTTAATGATGCAAAATCTGCACACATCATACTTGGACATAATAACTTTTCCATATAAATGCTCCTATTTATGAATTTCAATAATAGTATCAGTTATCGTTTTATTCCCTTCGCATGATTTTACAGAAGAATATTCTTGAGAATTAGTAACGACAAATAAAACTGTAGCATCATATCCACTTTCTTTGACACCATCAAAATCAACTTCTAAAAGTTTATCTCCTTGTTTTACTTTATCTCCTTGTTCTTTTAAAGCATTAAAATATTTACCATTTAATTCAACTGTATCAATCCCTACATGAATAAGAATGTCTATACCATCATCTGTAGTAATACCAATAGCATGTTTAGTAGGAAAAAAAGTTTTTATTACTCCATTTACAGGAGATACCAAAGTATTTTCTTCAGCAATAATTCCTACTCCTTTTCCTAATGCTTCTTCTTTAAATAACGGATCATTTGTTTTAGTTATATCAATAACACTCCCCTTAATTGGGGAACAAATATTATAATTTTCTACTTTTTTTGCTTTAAATTTACCAAATATCATCTTTCTTCTCCTTATTTTAAAAACGAGTACACTGTTAGTGACTCGCTTTTTGTAATTTCTATCTATAATTCAGTAATTATTGAAACTTTTTCATTTAATTTTGTATCATTTTTATCTGAAATTACAATTACATCATCTAAATCAAATGCTTTTACATTTGATAACTTGTGAAACTTAGAACTGTCACATACAAGATAAATTTGATCTGAATGTCTTTTTACCATTCTCTTTTTTGTTGCTTCTTCTATAGTAGGTGTTGTAACACCTAATGTTTCATCTATTCCATTAGCTCCTAAGAACGATTTATTAAAATATAGGTTTTTTTAATAAATCTTCTGTAAATGGGCCAGTTAATGAAGAAGTGATGGGATTATATCTACCTCCAAGCACAAATATATCAGCTATTACATTTTCATTTATAGAAAAAACATCTGTATTCGTAGTATAAATCGTAATTTTCTTTTCAATAATATATTTTAAAATCATTGTACACGTTGATCCAGAATCGAGATATATTGTATCTCCATCTACAATTAATTCAGATGCCATTCTAGCAATTTTTTCCTTTTTTTCACTTTCTAATGTATTTTTCGTTGAAATCGGTATTTCTCCAATTGTAGATATTTTTTTTAAAAGCTCCACCAGAGAAAGATTCTATTTTTCTATTTTTTTCAAGTTCCTTTAAATCTCTTCTCAAAGTTGAAACAGATACGCCATCAAATATTTTTTGTAATTCGTCTATTTTTACAAGTTCTTTTTCTTCAATAATACTTAAAATTTTCTTTTGTCTTTCATATGGAATCATATTTTAAATACACCTGCTTCCTGTTTATAAGGATAACATATTTTCCATAATTTATAAATCAATACTATGCGAGTTTGTCTTCTTTGTTTGTAAACATATATCCTAATACTGCACCAACAATAGTAGCAATTAATAAACCAATTGCACCATGAATAACATTTGCGTTATTTACGATGAATGCTGGAAAAGTTATAACACTACCAAAAACAAATGCATTTGTAACAACTTTCATTAATCCTAAATAAGCGCCACCTACAGCACCACCAATAATTTGTGCTAAAAATAATTTCTTATTTTTTACTAACATACCAAATAAAGTTGGTTCAATAATTGCAGATAATGCAATTGTGATAATACCTGTTAATGAAAATCCTTTTAATTGAGGATCTTTAGCTTTTAAATAAACGCCTAAAGCTGTACCAATTACTGCAAAGTTACATGCAAATGTTAAAGGACAAATATAATCATAACCAAATTGAGAAATATTATTAATCATGATTGGATTAACTGCCCAATGTACACCAAAACTTACAAGGACACTCCATCCACCACCAATTAAGACACCAGTTAAAATACCACTACGTTCAATTAACCAGTTAACAACATTTGCAATACCTTCTCCTACATAAACCCCAATTGGACCAATAACAATTAATGTTAATGGAACCATTACTACTAAAGATACAAGTGGAACGATAACTAATTTCAATGTTTCTGGAACTTTTCTATCTAAAAATTTATATAAGAAAGAATATGCCCAAATTGTAATAATGATAGGTAAAACTGTAGAGTTATAATTCATTAAAACTGTTGGAATGCCAAAGAATGAAGTTGTTGCTCCATTTCCAATATCACCCATTAATCCAATTAAATCTGGATGAAGTAAAGCAGCCCCAATAAGTGCTGAAATATAAGGACTTGCACCAAATCTTTTACCAGATGTAAATGCTAGTAGAACAGGCAAGAAATAAAACACTGCCATAGATGTTGAATATAAAATAGTATAAGTTCCACTACCTTCTTTAATCATTCCTAATTGTACTGCTAAAATCAATAAACCTCTTAAAATACCTGATCCAGCTAAAGCAGGTAATAATGGTGCGAAAATTGCAGAGATCGCTGAGAAAACTTTACTTATAATCCCTTCATCTTCATTACTTTCTGCCATTTCAACATTTCCGTTACCTTTTACTAATTTTTCAAATTCTTCAAAAACATGAGGAACTTCAATTCCAATAAGCACTTGATATTGTCCTGCTTTATTGATGACATTAACAACACCATCAACCGCCTTAACATCTTCATCATTTGCTAATGTTTCATCTTTTAAATTTAATCTTAAACGTGTTGCACAATGTGACATATTTGATATATTTTCAACACCACCAACATGCTCAAGAATACCTTTTGCAGTTTCTTTATAATTCATTTTTTTCTCCTCCTTTAAAGAATCCAAGCATTAACTTACTAGCTGCAATAGCATCATTTCTATCTATAATAGATTGAATATAGTCTAATCCAACTTTATCTATTAAGTTATTCATATAATTAATCATTTCAATATTTCTTTCACATTCTGCTGCAGCTTCTTCAATAACAGGGAATGTATCAAAATAAATTGCATTTTTATAACCATGTTTTTTAAAATAATATAGCATTTCTAATGTCTTAAATGGAGTTGATGTTCCAATCATTAAACCATCATCATGTACACCGTAACCATCATTTAAATGAATACCATATAATTTATTTCGACTTCCAAAAATATCTGCAGCAAATGCAGGATTTTCATGTTTCATTAACATATGACAATAATCTAATGTCACTCCAATATTATCTCTATTAATATCATTTAGCATCATACCTGTAACACCCATTGAATCAATAAATGCATATGATCTTTCTTCATATGGTTTATATTCAATGCTTATTTGTAAATCAGGTGCATAATCACAAACTTCTTGGAATGCATGAACTAATTGATCCCAAACTCTTTTATAGTTGATTTGAAAGCTATAATCAAAACCATCAAAACCTAGCCATATTGTAACAACTTTTCCCCCTACAGCTCTACAATAATCTGCAGCATCTTTACATAATTGAAGTGCATCTTTTGCAAGCTCAGGATCAGAATTTCCTAATTCACCATTAATAAATTTATTTCTAAATCTAAGTGCAACACCATTTAATTTTAAATCATATTTATTTAATAATGATTTCATGGTATCTACATCATAACCATTAACATGTTCTGGATAATTTAAATCAACATATCCTAATCCAACTTTTTTAAAATCTGAAAATGATTTTTCTAAATCATATCCTTTAATTCTTAAATAAGAATTAATTCTTGTTGCTAATTTCATTTTTTTCATTACCTCCCTTTGACAGTTTCAATATTAGCACATCAAGATAGCGTTTTCAATCATTTTATTTCATATTTTTTCATATTTTTTCATTATTTTTCTTAAAAACGTGAAAATTAGTGATTTTTAACTACAAATTCGATAGATTATTTTGAATATTTTTGAAATATTTTGATTTTATTTTCATAAGCAACTATTCATTCCATAAAAATACAAAAGAACTCTTTTATAAAAGTATCTTTTGTATTTTTTTACTTTAATAACATTTATCACAAGACAGTTCAATAATTGATCATGAACATATTTTTCTTTTTTAATATCAAATATCTTTACTTTTTCTAACTTTTATGAATAAATCAAATTGCAATATATAACTTTTAAACAAGAACAAACGATTTCATATAATAAAGAAAATTCGTAATTTAACTTACTTAAATTACTCATATTCAACAATTAACACATTAACTATAAAAATTAACATAATTATTAATAGTATAACAAAAAAGTATGTCATTATAATTTATTTATCTATAAAACACAAAAAAACATCGATTACTCGATGTCTCTTACATTTGGTGCGGGCGACAGGAATCGAACCTGCACGCCGAAGGCGCTAGATCCTAAGTCTAGTGCGTCTGCCAGTTCCGCCACGCCCGCATTGAAATGGTGACCCGCAGGCGACTCGAACGCCTGACCCTCTGATTAAAAGTCAGATGCTCTAACCAACTGAGCTAGCGGGTCATACCTTTATGGCTGGGGTAGCTGGATTCGGAACCAGCGCAATGACAAGAGTCAA
>ENA-OQIO01000882-OQIO01000882.1-human-gut-metagenome-genome-assembly--contig:-NODE-882-length-15462-cov-8.667623_pt1 | contig 15462 bp, 20 predicted proteins | sample MGYA00242573_ERZ504737 | MGnify/ENA primary metagenome ERZ504737 (study PRJEB26092, sample SAMD00036203) | human gut metagenome | host: Homo sapiens | study: EMG produced TPA metagenomics assembly of...
ATTCTTGACGGCCTGAACAATCGTCAATATCGGTCGGAGGGGTGGCTTTGTAAAGCCGTTTGTCTCCACCCGCGTAGCGGGTGGTTCAAAGCTGGCCGCTGCGCGGCCAGCAGACTAAAGTCTTGAACAAAAAACCGCCCCAGCGGGGGCGGTGATTCGATACTCCCATTTTCGGTTCTATATATTGAGCGCATCTGCCATAGCGGCTGTCGTAACCGCCGTGGTTCCGCAGCAGCTGCCTACCATTGCGGCGCCCGCCCGCTTCCACTCGACGCATGCGCGAGCGAAGGCTTCGGGGTCCTCATGCCACACGGGACCATCCTGTGTCTGAACCGGATTTCCCGCGTTGGGACGCACCGTGACGGGAGTAGTCGCCGATGCAACCATCCTGGGCACCGCCGCGTTCGCGGCCGCAAGCGAACAGCAATTAACACCAACCGAGTTTGCGCCGTGTTTTTCGGCGTACAAAACGGCTGCCTCGATGTTGAGGCCATCGCCCAACAGGTCGCCTTTATCGTCAACGACAAAACTCACCAGGACAGGCATACCGTCGGCGGCATCTCGGGCGCCGGCAAGCATGGGCTGCAAATTACGGATAGACGTCACCGTCTCGATCAGCAGACCGCCAACACCAGCATTGAGCAAGGCGTGCGCTTGTTCGCGCGCAATGCCTCGGATTTCACGATACTCGGCAGAGTCCTCGGCAAACCACTCAATACAAATCGGGCCCATCGAGCCCAGCAGCAGCTGTGGGTGCGCCTGGCGAGCATCGTCGACGGCCCCGCGATTGACCTCCGCCACGGACGGCGCAATCTGGTCGTGCTTGAGGGCATAGCTTGATGCCTGAAAGGTGTTGGTAATGAGCACCTGCGCGCCGGCGGCGACATACAAGCGATGGATACGAGAAACGGTCTGCGGCTCTGCCAGATTCCAAAACGCCGGTGGAATGTCGGCGGCATCGTACTCACTCAACAGAACACTGCCCATGGGGCCCTGCGCCAACAAGGTCTCGCTCGACAAGCGGCGCGTAAGTTCCTCGGCACCAAAGCGGTTGTAATAACTCGTATCCATATATATCCCGCTATTCCTCGACGCTGATTCCCTGCTTTTCGAGATAGGCGAGCCAGCGGTTCATCGTGTCCTCGGATAGAGCATGCTCCATCATGCAGGCCTCGGAATCGGCTCGCTCAAATTCGACACCGAGCTCCTGAACCAAAAACGTGCGGACCAGACGATGGCGATACCAGATAGCCGAGCCGACCTCGCGCCCACGGTCAGTCAGGATAACTTTGCCGTAGTGAGACTGTTCGACAAGTTCAGATGCCTTGAGAGCCGAAACCGCCTTGTTGACCGATGCCTTCGAGACGCCAAGCGCTGTGCGATATCGACCGACCGCACGCCGCCGGTCTCCCCATCTTCGCTTTCGATGCGAACCATGCACTCCAAGTAGTCTTCGTTCGCCACCGTTAGGTGTAGCTCGCGCGAGCTATTTGTCGTATCCATGAACATCCGTCCCTTCTGCACTCAATGGCTGATTCTACCCCATCCAAGCGTCGCGGTATGCCGCGGCATACCGTGCTAGAGTTCTTGTTGCACACGACGACCAAGATTGGAGCGATCTTTATGGAAAACACCACCACGAACCCCGACGTCCTCGAGCGTTTTTTGCGCTATGTCCAGATCAACACGCAGTCCGAGGATGCCAACTGCGACCAGGTGCCGTCGAGCACCGTACAGTTCGACCTTGCCAACGTGCTTGCCGAAGAACTGCGCGAGCTGGGTGCAACCGATGCCCATGTAACCGAAAACGCCTATGTCTGCGCGCACGTTCCCGCTAGCGCCGGTTCCGAGAATAAGCCCGCCCTGGGCCTGATCGCGCACCTCGATACCACCGAGGTCGCGCCGGGCGCCGGCGTAGCGCCGCACATCGTGCACTACGAGGGCGGCGATCTGGTTTGCGGCATCGTCGACGGCAAGCCCGTGTCCATGAGCACCGCCAAACTTCCTGCCCTCAACAACCTGGTGGGTGAGGACCTTGTCTGCACCGACGGAACTACGCTGCTGGGCGCCGACGACAAGGCGGGTGTCGCCGAAATCATGGCGCTTGTCGCACGCATCGCGCAGGATCCCTCCCTGCCCCATCCCGCGCTCGGCATTTGCTTCTGCCCGGACGAGGAAATCGGTCACGGTGCCGAGCTGTTGGATATCGAGGCCTTCGGCTGCAAGTACGCTTACACGGTCGACGGTGGTCCGGTTGGCGAGCTTGAGTGGGAGTGCTTCAACGCCGCCGAGGCAACCGTTCGCTTTGAGGGCCAGTCCATTCACCCCGGCGACGCCAAGGGGCGCATGGTCAACGCGGGCAACCTGTTCTGCGACTTCAACGCCCTGCTCCCCTACGAGCAGCGCCCGGAATACACCGAGGGCTACGAGGGCTTCTATCACCTTGAGGGCGTCTCGGCAACGGTCGACCATGCCACGGCGCGCTATATCGTCCGTGATCACGATGCCGCCAAGTTCCAGCAGAAACTCGAGCTGATGAATGCCGCCGCCGCACTGCTCAACCAGCGACTGGGCGAGGAGCGCGTAACGGTCGAGATTAAGCAGCAGTATCGAAATATGGCCGAGATCGTTCGTGACTATCCCGAGCTTATTGATGTTGCCAAGGAAGCCTACCTTGCCTGCGGCGTTGAGCCCAAGTACTGCCGATTCGCGGCGGCACCGACGGCGCACAGCTGTCGTTCCGCGGCCTGCCCTGCCCCAACCTCTCGACAGGCGGCTACTGTTACCACGGCGTCAACGAGTTTGTCCCGGTCAGCTCGCTCGTCAAGATGACCGACGTCCTGCAGGAGCTCGTCGCCCGTTTCGCATAAGACTGGCTGCATAAGCCCAAAAGACGAATCGCCCCGTCCTCAACCGAGAACGGGGCGATTTTTGGTGCAAGAAAAGTAGTCGGCATCGCAGGTTGAGCCAACGTCAGCGAGCGACGTCCAGAGCGAACAAGTTGGCATGAAAAAGGCAGGGCATTGACCTTCTGGTCATGCCCTGCCTTTTGAATGACAAATTGTCGCTCTGGGCGTCGCGCAGCGTCGAGCCGCTACGCGGGCTGGTAAGCCCGCGCAACTCTAATAGTTGGCTTCGTAGCCGTTGCCGTCACCGGTGGGCTCTTCGTAGTAATCGGAGCCGTCGCTCGAATCGTCGGAATCGTCCGAGCCACCCGACGAGGTCGCGGTGCCATATGCGTAGTCCTCGGACGTATTGTTGTTGAGGTCACCGATCGTGGAGCTGGAGCCGTCTGAAAGGCCCATGGTGTTGGGACCCTTGGGATCCTCACCGGCGTCGACGCGGGCCATCATTTCCTTAAGCTCGTCTTCGTAGACAAAGACATAGCTCACGCCGTCGATCATAGTGCTGTCGTCAGCATACGAAGGCAGGTTGGCCGAGTAGATGCCCTCGACATCCATGCCGCGCATGGCATTGACCGTGGAGACGATATCCTGAACGCTCATATCGGTTACGAGCATATCGGACAGCGAATTAACCAGGCCAAAGATCTTCGTGGCATCGAAGTTATTGAGAATCTGGTTGGCAAGGGCGCCAAGCACCTGACGCTGATGGCGCATGCGCGTGTAATCGCCGTCGGCATAGGTGTAGCGGCAGCGGGCATAGGTAAGGGCGGTAGCGCCGTCCATATGCTGCTGACCAGCGGTAATCTTAATATCCAGGTGCTCGGGATCGTCGACGTCGTCGGTCGCGTTGATGTCGATACCGCCAACCGAATCAATAAGCGACTGCATGCCGTCAAAGCTGACCTCGGCATAGTGAGAAATCTGCACGCCGCACAGCTCGTTGACCGCCTGGACCATGGCCTCGGCGCCGCCAACGGTGTGGCAGGCGTTGATCTTCATGGTCTCGCCCTTGTACACGACCTTAGTGTCGCGCGGAACGGAAATGAGCGTCGCCTGCTTTTGCGTGGGGTCGATGCGTGCCAGGATAATCGAGTCGGCACGATACGTATCCTCGCCTGGACGACCGTCGGTACCAAGAAGCAGAACGTAGAACGGATCTTTTGCCTCATCGGTATCGACCAGAATCTGGCGCAGGTTGTTGGTAATGACATTGGAGTCGCCAAGCTTGCCCATGATAGTGGCAAACCACAGACCTGCAGCGGTCGTGGCGCTCAGCAACACACCGAGCACGGCGATGAGCGCGACACGGCGAACTGTGCGGCCGCGACGGCGCTGACGGGCGCGCTCGGAATAGCGTGCAACATTGTCGCGACTGTAGATCTTGGCCTGCGCACCAGTCGAGGGTCTTCGGGTGTTATCCGCTAGGGGCTTCTTGTTAAACATAGGCAACCTGCATTAGTAGATGACGGGATCGGGAACGGTGGCATGTTCGACATGCGCGCCAAGCGCCTGCAGCTTTTCGACAAACTGCTCGTAGCCACGTTTGATGTGGTGGATGGCCGAGACCTCGGTCGTGCCGTCGGCAATTAGGCCGGCAACCACAAGAGCCGCGCCGCCACGAAGGTCGGGTGAGGTGACCTGTGCGCCCGAGAAGCCCTTGACGCCGTGAATCATGGCGTGATGGCTCTCGATACGAATATCGGCACCCATACGCACGAGCTCGGAGGCGAACATGAAGCGGTTCTCGAAGATGTTCTCGGTAATTACGGAGCTTCCGTCGGCAAGGGCCGAAAGCACCATGATCTGCGCCTGCATGTCGGTCGGGAAACCCGGGAACGGAAGCGTCTGGATATCGACCGGCTTGATGCGCTCGGCGCGATTGACGTGGACACCGTTCTCGATACGCTCGCAGTCGATACCCATGAGCTCCATCTTCTTGAGAACCATGCCCAAGTGAATGGGGCAAAAACCCGTGACGTCAACACCGCGATCGTCGGCCATCAGCGCACCGGCGACGATAAAGGTACCGGCCTCGATGCGGTCGCCCACTACGCGATGGGTAACAGGATGCAGCTCTTCCACGCCCTCGATGGTCACGACAGGCGTACCGGCGCCGACAATTTTAGCGCCCATCTCGTTGAGCATGTTTGCGAGGTCGACGATCTCGGGCTCGCGGGCAGCGTTGTCGATAACCGTGGTGCCCTGCGCGCGCACGGATGCCATAATGAGGTTCTCGGTCGCACCGACACTGGCAAACTCGAGCGTGACGGTGGTACCGCGCAGACCTTGGGGCGCATTAGCTTGATGTAACCGTGGGCGGTATCGAACTCAACGCCCAGAGCTCGAGACCAAGGATATGCATATCGATCTTGCGGGCACCCAGGTTGCAGCCGCCCGGCATGGCAATCTTGGCGCGATGGAAACGACCCAGCAGGGGGCCCATCACAGCGTGGAGGCGCGCATCTTGGCGACAAGCTCGTAGGGAGCTCCCAGGAATCAACCTGGGAGGTATCGATTTCGAGCGTGTGCTCATCGAGAACATCGATCGTAGCGCCCATGCCCTTGAGTACCTTGCCCATAACGTGGACATCGGAAATATCGGGCACGTTCTGAAGCGTTGTCTTGCCCGGCGCCAGAAGCGTTGCAGCCATGAGTTTGAGTGCGGAATTCTTTGCACCCGAGACGGGCACGGAGCCTCCGATGGCGTGGCCACCCTCAACGCGGATAATATCCAAGGTCTACCCTTTCAAAAAGCATGCCCGGGGTGGCTGGGCCATCCCGGGCATGATGTGTTCGCAAATGGTCGAACGCTAAAACGTTTGACTATTGGGCAAGCTTGAGCTTACACCATGCGATTTCATTATAGAGGTAGGCGCGGCGTGCATCATCCTCCGACAAATTACCCAGTTTCTCTTCAAAACCTTGAATATCAGCTTTAACCTTGTCGCGTCGACGGTCGCCAAATCGCAAGCGCGCTCGGCGAGGACGGTCACGACATCGTCCGCAACCTGGGCATAGCCGCCGGCCACGGCAAACGTGTGGTCGACAGTGCCATGGCCTTATCGGAAACGCGAACGTAACCGCGGTCGATCGTGCAGATTTCGCTGGAGTGAGCAGCAGAACGCCAAACTCGCCATCCGTAGACGGAATCGACACAAACGCAGCGTCACCCTCATAGGCGAGGCTCACGGGGCACACGATGCGGATACGCATAACCTACTTCTCCCCCATCTTGCGGGCGCGCTCGCGCACGTCCTCAATCGTGGAAGCATAGCGGAATGCCTGCTCGGGCAGGTCATCGGCCTTGCCGTCGACAATCTCGGCGAAGGAGCGGACGGTATCCTCGACACGGACGTAGACGCCGGGGTTGCCAGTGAACTTCTCGGCAACGTGGAAGGACTGCGAGAGGAACTGCTGAATCTTACGGGCACGGTTGACCGTAAGGCGCTGCTCCTCGGACAGCTCGTCCATACCCAGAATGGCGATGATGTCCTGAAGGTCGGAGTACTCCTGCAGGAGCTCCTGAACCTTGACGGCGACACGGTAGTGCTCCTCGCCGACGATCGAGGGATCGAGAGCGTCGGAGGAAGACGCGAGCGGGTCGATGGCCGGGAACAGGCCGAGCGACGAAATGCTACGCGAAAGAACCGTAGTGGCGTCGAGGTGCGTAAACGTCGTGGCAGGCGCCGGGTCGGTCAGGTCGTCTGCGGGGACGTAGACAGCCTGGACGGAGGTAATGGAGCCCGTCTTGGTCGAGGTAATGCGCTCCTGGAGGTCGCCCATCTCGGTAGCCAGCGTGGCTGGTAGCCAACGGCGGACGGCATACGGCCCAGAAGTGCGGAAACCTCGGAACCGGCCTGGGAGAAGCGGAAGATGTTGTCGATAAACAGCAGAACGTCCTGGCCGCGATCGCGGAAGTACTCAGCGGTGGTAAGGCCAGCCAGACCGATGCGCAGACGCGCTCCAGGCGGCTCGTTCATCTGACCATAGACCAAGCAGGTCTTGTCGATAACGCCCGACTCGCTCATCTCGAGATAAAGGTCGGTACTCACGGGTACGCTCGCCGACGCCGGTGAACACCGAGGTGCCGCCATGCTCCTGGGCGAGGTTGTTGATGAGCTCCTGAATCAGAACGGTCTTGCCGACGCCGGCGCCACCGAACAGACCCGTCTTGCCGCCACGGATGTAGGGCTCGAGCAGGTCGACGGCCTTGATGCCGGTCTCGAAGATCTCGGTCTTGGTGGTGAGCTCGTCAAAGCGGGGAGCCGCGTGGTGAATGGGGTAGAACTCCTCCACCTCGGGCATAGGCTTGCCGTCGACGGGCTTGCCCATGACGTTCCAGATGCGGCCGAGCGTCTTGGGGCCAACGGGCATCTTCATGGGCTCACCGGTATCGGTGGCGATGAGGCCGCGCTGCAGGCCGTCGGTCGAGGACATGGCGACCGTGCGGACGACGCCGCCCGGAAGCTGGCTCTCGACCTCGAGGATCGTGCTCAGATGACCGATCGGGGTCTCGGCCTCGACCGTGAGCGCGTTGTAGATCGGGGGCACCGCGCCGTCAAACTTGACGTCGACGACAGGGCCGATGATTCGCACGATGCGACCATCACCGGCAGTCGTCTTCTTGGTGGCTTCCTCGACCGCAAGCTTTACGGTGTTATTAGCCATTACTGTTCCTCCAATGCTGAGGCTCCGCCGACGATCTCGTTAATCTCGGTCGTGATCGAAGCTGGCGCACGCGACTATACGTGCGGGTAAGGGTCGAGATGATCGCGGTGGCGTTTTCCGTCGCGGAGTGCATGGCCTTGCGGCGTGCACCCTGCTCGGCAGCCGCCGAATCAATCAGGGCCTGGTAGATGACCGTCAGGATATAAGACGGCACAAGCTTGCCGAGAACATGCTCGGGAGAGGGCACGAACTCGAACGTGGACGAGATGCGCTTAGGGGCGTCGGTCTCGTTCTTACGCGGACCGTGGGCCATAGCGATCATCTCGGGGTCGAGCGGCAACAGATGCTCGACGCGAAGCTCCTGATCCACGCGGTTCTTGGCGTGGTGGTAGACAAGCTCGACACGGTCAAGCTCACCGGCACGATACGCATCGCAGATATGAGAGGAGATCATGCGGGCCTGATTGAAATCGGGCTCAGAGGAGTTGCCCTCAAAGTGCATGACAACGTTTGCGCGGTCACGGAAATACGTGGCCGGCTTACGCCCGCACGCGATGATCTCGCACTCGATGCCATCGTTCGCCCAAGAAGCGGCGAGCTTTTCGGCCGTGCGCTCCACCGTCGTATTGAAACCGCCGGCAAGGCCGCGGTCCGAAGCAATGACGACAATCAGGCCACGCTTAACGCTCTCATGCTTCTGCAGCATGGGATCGGTGCCCGAACAGGAGGCGTCGCCGGCGACCGTCAACATGACGTCGGTCAGCGCCTCCTTATAGGGCTCGGCCTGCTTGGAGCGATCGAGGGCACGACGGATCTTGGCCGTAGAGACCATCTCCATCGTGCGCGTGATCTGCTTGGTCGTGGTAACCGAGGAGATTCGCTTCTTAATGTCGCGAAGGTTGGCCATGGGGCTTAGTTCTCCTCTGATCCAGAAACATCCGAATGGTGCTTGGCCATGAACTGCTGCTTGAAGTCGCCGATGACGCGCAAGAGCTCAGCCTTGGTGTCATCATCGATCTTCTTGGCGCGAACCTTGTCGAGCAGCGAACCAAAGCCATTGTCCATGTACTCGATGAGCTCGGCACGGAAGGGCAGCACGTCGGCGATCTCCAGGTCATCCAGGAAGCCCTCGTTGCCAGCGAACAGCGTAACGATCTGCTCGCCAACCTCAAACGGCTTGTAACGCGGCTGCTTCAGGAGCTCGGTCATGCGAGCACCATGGGTCAGCTGCTTCTGAGTAGCCTCGTCGAGGTCGGAGCCGAACTGCGTAAAGCCAGCGAGCTCCTGATAGGAAGCGAGGTCCAGACGGAGGTTGCCGGCGACCTGCTTCATGGCCTTGGTCTGCGCATCGCCACCGACGCGGGACACGGAGATGCCCACATCGACTGCCGGGCGCTGACCCTGGAAGAAGAGCTCGGACTGCAGGTAGATCTGACCATCGGTAATGGAAATGACGTTGGTCGGAATGTAGGCCGAGACGTCGCCGTCCTGGGTCTCGATGATCGGCAGTGCCGTCATGGAGCCGTAACCGTTCTTCTTGGACATCTTGACGGCACGCTCGAGCAGACGAGAGTGCAGGTAGAAGATGTCGCCAGGATAGGCCTCGCGTCCGGGCGGACGATGCAGCGTCAGCGACATCTGACGGTAGGCCACAGCCTGCTTGGACAGGTCGTCGTAGATGACGAGCACGTGGCCGCCGGGGTTGGTCTCGCTGGCGGGCTTGCCGTCCTCGCCGTTGTACATGAAGAACTCGCCGATAGCGGCACCGGCCATAGGCGCGATGTACTGCATAGGGGCGGAATCGGCAGCGGTGGCCGAAACGATGATGGTGTAGTCGAGCGCACCGTGCTGGGCGAGGGTCTCACGGATGTTGGCAACCGTGGAGGCCTTCTGGCCGATGGCGACATAGATGCAGACCATGCCCTTGCCACGCTGGTTGAGGATAGCGTCGATGGCGATGGCGGTCTTACCGGTCTTACGGTCGCCGATGATAAGCTCGCGCTGGCCGCGGCCGATAGGCACCATGGAGTCGATGGCGAGCAGGCCAGTCTGAACCGGCTCGCACACCGGTGTACGGTCGATGACGCCGGGGGCCTTGAACTCGATGGGGCGACGGTGCGTGGCGACAATGTCACCCAAACCGTCGATAGGCTGGCCGAGCGGATTGACGACGCGGCCGAGCATGGCACGGCTCACGGGGATATCCATAATGCGGCCAGTGGTGCGGCACTCGTCGCCTTCCTTGATGGAGTCGACGGCACCAAACAGAACGGCGCCGACCTCGTCACGGTCAAGGTTCTGGCAAGGCCGAAGACGGTCTCACCGGTATCGGAGCTCTTGAACTCCAGAAGCTCGCCTGCCATGGCGCTCTTGAGACCGGTGACGCGCGCGATGCCGTCGCCTACCTCGTCGACCGTTGAAACCTCATGCGTATCGACCGTCGCGGAGAGGTTCGTGAGCTGCTCCTGCAGTTTCTTGGCGATATCCTGGGCATTGAGGGTTTCGGACATTAGGCTTCACCTCCGTACGAATTAGCAGAGTTTGCGAGGGTCTCCTGCGCGATGCGCAGCTGCGTCTTGACGGAAATGTCACGACGCTCGCCGCGGGCCTCGAGCACCAGGCCGCCCACGATAGACGGGTCGACCTGCTCGATAAGGAATACCTTGCGGCCGAAGTCCTGCTCGCATTTCTTAGTGATGGTTTGACGCAGCTCGTCGTCGAGCGGGATCGCCGTGGTGACGGTCACGCCCACTACATCCTCGTCTTCCTCGGCAACATACTTAAAGGCAGCTGCACCTTGGGAAGAAGGTCGAGCTGGTCGCGCTTGGACATGGTGTCGAGCACGGCGATGATCTCGGGGCTGGCAGACGCCAGGCGCTCGATCATCTCGAGGTCCTCGAACACATGGTTCTCGGCCTTGGCGGCTTCCAGAAGGGAGCGCGCGTAGGTCTCGAGCACCTTGTCCTGATAGCGGCTAGTCGGCATTCAGGCTACCTGCTTCCTGGATGTAGCGCTCGATGAGCTTCTTCTGCTCGGACTCGTCCTCGAGTGCCTCGCCCACGATCTTGGTGGCGACGGCAACGGACAGGTCGGCGATGGAGCTCGCGGCACCGGCGTAGATGACTTGCGCTCGTCCTCGACGGTCGTATGGGCTTGGCGATGATCTCTCGGCCTCCTTGTGGGCAGCCTCGATGATACGGGCGCGCTCGGACTCGGCGTCCTTACGGGCCTCGAGAACGATGTCGGCAGCCTGACGACGGGCGTCGGTGACGATCGAGTCGGACTCAGCGCGCTTGGCGATAGCCTCCTGCTTGGTCTTCTCGGCCTCGTCGAGGCTCTCCTCAATCTTCTTGCCGCGCTCCTCCATGGTTTTCATGATGCCCGGCAGGGCGACCTTGGCCAGCACGATCCAGATGATTAGGAAGCGATAAGCGCCGGGATGAACTCCGCCATCTTAGGGATGAGGATGTCCGCACCGGCAGCGCCGTCCTCGGCGAACGCGGAAACCGGCATGAGCAGCGCGGCCGCGGACGCGGAGAGTGCGATCGCGCTCTTCTGGGATGAAAGATTCATACTTGACGCTCCGTGCTATTTAACGATCAGCGCGACAACGAAGCCGATCAGAGCCAGAGCCTCGCCGAAGGCGGAGCCCATGATGAAGACGGTGAACACGCGCCCTGGACCTCAGGCTGACGGGCCATAGCACCCGTAGCACCCAGAGCAGACAGGCCGATAGCAAGACCAGCGCCGATAACACCGAGACCGTAACCGATAACTCCCACGATTCCTCCTTTGTCGTGCGTGTCTTATTTCACGCAGGATAACCTTTTTATAACTGCCGGGCTCCATGGGTACGGGCACCGGCGGTTTAACGAATTGCCTTACCTTTAAGGCGCGAACGGAAGACTACTCCTCCTCCGCAACCTCCTCTGCCTCGGAGACATACACGGCGGTAAGGACCGTGAAGACGTAAGCCTGGATGGCGCCGACCACAAGCTCGATCGTATAAATCAGGATGAGGATGGCAAGCCAGGCCAGCGAAGGCAGGGCGCCGACGGCGTGGGCCGCGGAAACCTGCTGAAGCAGCGGCTGCATGAACATGCTCGCCATGATGGCGAACGAGCCCATGACCACGTGTCCTGCGAACATGTTGCAGAACAGACGGACGGCGAGCGTGATGAGGCGCAGGAAGGTCGAGAAAAGCTCGACGACCCACACAAGCACGTTCATCGGGAAGCTCACACCCTGCGGGGCGAGGCTCTTGATGTAGCCGATCACGCCGTGAGCCTTGCATCCGTAGTAGATGAAGTACACGAAGGCGAAGATGGCGAGCGCGGCGGTAGAGCCGATTGCGCCGGTGCCGGGCTTCATTCCCGGGATCAGGCCGATCATGTTATTGATCAGGATGAACAGGAAAAGCGAGCACAGGAACGGAAAGTGCTTCTTCCAGTTCTCACCCACGACACCCTTGCCGATATCGTTCTCGACGTACTCGATGATGTACTCGAAACCGTTGACGAAGAAGCCCTTGGGAACCAGGGTCTGCTTCTTCTTGAACACGGCCAGGACGATCAGGAGCACGATCGTGGAGACGATCAGCCAAAACGAGTACTGCGTGATGCCGCAGCTCAGATCGCCCACGACAGGGGTGGAGCTGAACTCGCTGACCAGATGATTAATCTCATCAGGCAGCTTTTCAAAAATTTCCACGACTTACCTTTCGACCTCATGAGGATCTCGCAGCGCCTTGGCGACGCGAACCGTGCAGGCGGCCATAAAGACCACGAAGCCGATCGCCTCGCCCAGGAGGAACATGCGAAATGCCTCTCCGAACAACACAAACACAACCAAGGTAAAGACGAGCAGGGCGATTGCCGAGACCGCCAGACTCACCATACCCTTGAGCATGTCCGCATTCTGCTTATCGTCAAGAACCGGCTTGAGCGTAAAGACAAAGGGAAGGAAGGCAATTGCGCCCGCGATGGCGCCTGCAACGATAGCGAGCAGATCGGCTATCTGAAACACTGGCGTCCTCACTTTCCTTTTTAACGCCTCACAGAACAGTTCCCGCCAAACATTGGTGACTATTGTACGAGCCAATCGCTAAAGTACAACCGAAAAAGCATCGGTTAATACGCACCTGTTCGTTTTCTTAAGACCTTCTTTATGCCGCAGGTACGGTAATACGTTTTTCTCGAACCCCTCTGGCTAAACGTCCGTTAACAGGAGTGCGCGTGGACGTCTTTTGCTCGCCCGCGCGCACCATTTCTTCGTATTTGTGACCGTAGCCGACAAGGCCCGACGACTAGAGCGTGCCGTAGATGCGGTCGCCGGCATCGCCCAGGCCGGGGACGATGTAGGCGGCCTCGTTGAGATGGTCGTCGATGGCGCAGGTATAGATATGCACATCGGGGTCCTTCTCGGTGAGCGACTTGAGGCCCTCGGGGGCCGCGACGATGCACAGCATGCGGATGTCCTTGACACCGCGCTCGCGCAGATAGCTGATAGCCATCTCGGCCGAACCGCCCGTGGCGAGCATGGGGTCGACGACCAGGCAGATGCGCTGGTCGATATCCTTGGGCATCTTGCAGTAATACTCATGCGGCTCGTGGGTGACCTCGTCGCGCTCCATGCCAATGTGGCCCACGCGGGCAGAAGGCACCAGGTCGAGGGATGCCATCGACCATTCCAAGGCCCGCGCGCAAAATGGGGACGATGGCGAGCTTCTTGCCGGCAAGCTGCTTAAACGTGGCAGTGGTGATGGGAGTCTCGACTTCGACATCCTCCATGGGCAGGTCGCGCATGGCCTCGTAGCCGTCAAAAAGCGCGAGCTCGCGCACGAGCTGGCGGAACTGGTTGGTGCCGGTCGACTTATCGCGCAGGATCGACAACTTGTGCTGGACGAGCGGATGGTCGACAAGCGTCACGCGAGACGCATCGTAGGTGACGGTCATGGGTTGATGCCCCTTTCGTTTCGGCCGGAAGATGGCCTTGCTGACAAGGCGCATGGCGACGTTGTTGCCTCGCGCCGTGCATAAGTTTAACGGTTTGTTGTATCGAGTGCCCCGTCGCAGCCCTATTGAGCGGTGCTGAGCGAACGCCTGACCGCATCGTGCCAACCGTCCAGGTTGTGCTCGCGACGTTCAACGGACATATGGGGATGGAATGTCTTGACGATCTGGGCGTTTTGCTCCAGCTCCTCCAGATCCTCCCAATACCCAGCCGCGAGGCCCGCCAGATACGCGGCACCGATCGCCGTTGTCTCCACCGACTCACATTGCAGTACGGGGATATCCAGCAAGTCTGCCTGGAACTGCATGATGAACTCGTTGCGCGAGGCGCCGCCATCGACGGACAGGCGCTCGATCGAAAGACCCACGTCCTGCTCCATGGCACGCAGCACGTCATAGCTCTGATAGGCCATGGACTCGCAAGCGGCACGCACGATGGTCGCGCGACTCGAGGCGCCGGTCAGACCGCATACGATGCCGCGGGCGTGCGCGTCCCACCAAGGTGCCCCCAAGCCCGCGAAAGCGGGAACGAAGTAGCAGCCCTCGTTGTCGCCGATCGAGGAGGCGAGCCGTGCCGATTCGGATACGTTGGAGATAACGCCCATGTTGTCGCGCAGCCAGTTCATCGTTGAGCCGGCGGCAAAAATAGAGCCTCGAGCGCATAGCTGACCTTGCCGTTCGCAGCGATACCGATGGTGGAGACCAGGCCATTCTTGGATTCGACGATCTCGTCGCCGGTGTTCATGAGCATAAAGCAGCCCGTGCCATAGGTGTTTTTGGTCTGGCCGGGATGGAAGCAGCAGTGACCGAACAGCGACGCCTGCTGGTCACCCGCCACACCCATGATGGGCGGCATGTTGGTCATGATGTCGCTCGCGACGCGGCCGTAGTCGCCCGAGCTCCAGCGAACCTCGGGCATCATGGAACGTGGAACATCAAAGAGCGCCAGCAGGTCGTCGTCCCAATCGAGCGTATGGATATTAAAAAGTGCCGTGCGGCTGGCATTGGTGTAGTCAGTGGCAAAGACCTGGCCGCCGGTGAGGTTGTAGATGAGCCAGGTATCGATGGTGCCAAACATGAGGTCGCCCGCCGCCGCGCTCTCGCGTGCGCCGTCAACGTTGTCGAGAATCCACTGCACCTTGGAGGCCGAGAAATACGGGTCGAGCGTAAGGCCGGTGCGGGAGCGAACCAGCCCTTCTGCGCCCTGCTCGACCAGCTCGTCGATCAGAGGTGCGGTGCGACGGCATTGCCACACGATGGCGTTATAGATGGGTTGGCCGCTTATGCGGTCCCACACCACCGTGGTCTCGCGCTGGTTGGAGATACCGATGGCGGCGATGCGATCGGAATGGATGCCGCTCTTAAACTGGACCTCCATCATCACGCCGATCTGGCTGGCAAGCACCTCCGTGGGATCCTGCTCCACCCAGCCGGGGCACGGGAAGCTGGTTTTGACGCTACGACGCGCCTGGGCGACGATGCAGCCGTACTCGTCGACGATGGTCGCGAGTACCGAGGTGGTGCCGCAGTCGAGCGCCATGATGTAGGAACCTCCAAAGCTAAACGAGGCGTCTTCCATACCCAGGCTACCTAGATTCAACGACATCGCTTACACCTTTCTATTGCATCGGGTCGGACAGGACCCGCTCGATCTCTGATGCGGGAAGTGCGCCTTGGCGCAGGATCTGGAGCTCGCCATGCTTAAACGCCACGATGGTCGAAGCGTCGCGGCACGGGTCTCGCCCGCGTCGACGGCCACATCGACCCCCTCCAGAATGCGGTCCTCAACGTCGGCAAAGCTTGCCGGCGCGGGCGCGCCGTGCGTGTTGGCGCTGGTGCAGGCAAGCGGACTGCCGCACGCGCGATGAGCGCTTGGA
>ENA-OQIO01000883-OQIO01000883.1-human-gut-metagenome-genome-assembly--contig:-NODE-883-length-15458-cov-2.346683_pt1 | contig 15458 bp, 17 predicted proteins | sample MGYA00242573_ERZ504737 | MGnify/ENA primary metagenome ERZ504737 (study PRJEB26092, sample SAMD00036203) | human gut metagenome | host: Homo sapiens | study: EMG produced TPA metagenomics assembly of...
TTTAATTCTTTTATATGATTTCTAATGTAAGAAATACGATAGTCATCGTGAATTTCATTGTTTTCTAATATATCATCATTTCCCATTCCATTTTCTACTATAAATAATGGTTTTTGATAACGATCATATAATTCATTTAAAACAAATCTTAATCCTTCTGGATCAATTGGCCATCCCCAAGGTGTTTTTTCTAAATATGGGTTTGGTGATGCTTGTTGTCCACCAGTAGTTGTCGTATTAGGAGAAAAACGATCAAATGCAGTTGTTCGATAATACGAAAATGCAAGATAATCAGATGTATTTTCTTTTAACCATTTTTCATCCTCAGGTTCCATCTTTAATTTAAAATTATATTCATCAAAAATAGCTTGTGCATAATTAGGATAATATCCTCGACAAGTAACATCACTAAACATCAATGCTTTTCTTCTGAATTCATATGATCCAAATACATCATCCGGATGACAAGTCGCAGGATAAATTCCAGAAAGTGCACACATTGTACCTAACATAAAATGTGGATTGATCTCTCTTGCCATTTTATTTGCCATTGCGCTGGCAACTAACATATGATGAATTGATTGAAACTTAATTCCCGCATCTTCTAATGGTGTTTCTCCTTGATTAGAATGAGCTCCAGTTTTACGATGATTCGAAGCTAATCCAAGTGTCCAATAACCACCCAATACATTTATTTCATTAACGGTAATCCAATAAGTAACTTTATCTTTCCATCTTTCAAAAAGAACTTTTGCAAATTTTAAATAAAAATCAATTAATTTACGATTGATCCATCCACCATATTTAGTAGCTAAATTTAAAGGCATATCAAAATGTAAAATTGTTACTAATGGTTCTATATTATGCTTTTTTAATTCATCAATAACATTATCATAAAAATGTAGTCCTTCCTCATTAGGTGTTTCATCATCACCGTTAGGAAATATTCTTGTCCACGATATCGAAAGACGATACGTTTTAAATCCCATTTCTGCCATTAAAGCAATGTCTTCCTTGTAGTGATGATAAAAATCTGTAGCTTGATGGCTTGGGTAATAATACCCTTCTTTTAAGAAACCAACATATCCATAAGGAATGCATTCTCCCATTTGGATTGTCACTTCATCATCTTGATCATTCTTACAAAAAATACGTCTAGGTTCATCCTTAGTTCCATTAGTTATTAAGTCGTGAACAGCAATTCCTCTGCCACCTTCCTGCCATCCACCTTCATATTGATTAGCGGCAGTAGCACCACCCCATAAAAAATTCTTTGGAAAACTCATATTTCATTTACTCCTTCTTCGTTTTACATTAATTAAACAATTTTTAAAGAACAAACTATTTTATTTTTGTTCAAGTTTGGCTTGTTTATTAGACATCAAAACAAATGGAACCCAAATAATAAATGTAACAATTAAAATAATAGCTTGAACAATAATTCCATGAATTCCATAGCTAATAAATCCTGTTACAAATACTGGTAACCCTGGTGGACAATCAAGTACTCCACAAGTTAAAAATCCTATATTTGTAGCAACTACAGCAATAAATGCTGCAATAACTGAATTAAGTATAAATGGAATTGCAAAGATTGGATTTAATACTAATGGTAAACCGAAAACTACTGGTTCATTAATACCACAAATACCAGGAATTAATGAAAATTTTGCAATAGATTTATGATCTTCACGTTTTGAAAAAATGAAAATTGCTATTAATAATGATAGAGTAATTCCTCCTCCACCAACAACAACGAAACTAGTCCAAAAACCTCTTGTTAAAATATTTGTTGCAACTCCTCCAGCTTGTACAGCAGAAATGTTTTCTGCAAGTCCAGCAGCAGATAAAGGACCTCTAACTCCTTCAATAACCATACCACCATGAATACCTAAAAACCAGAATAATTGATTTGCTAATGCAAGAACAAGAATACCACCTGTTGTATTTGCTAACGCTTGTAACGGAAGTTGAATAATATTGTAAATCCAAACATTTAAATAATTACCAGTGAATGTATTAAATAAACATCCCCCAACTGAAAATGCAGTAATAATAATGAAAATAGGGATTAAAATATTAAATGAACGAGCAATTCCTGTTGGAACCGAATCTGGCATTTTAATTTTAATAGCATCAATGTTAGTCAATAATCCAAAAAATTTTACAGCAACCATTGACATAATCATTGAAACAAATAGTCCTTGTGCTCCAATAACACCTGCACCTAATCCATTGACCACAACTGGATCTTTTAAACCTTCGACCACTGTACTTATTGTATTTGGACATACAGCTAAATAACTGAATAATCCAATTAACCCACTTTCTAATTGTGGTAAGTTTTCTTTTTCAGCAAGTTTATAACCAATTAAAAATGCAATTGGTAATGACATACAAGAAATAGTCACAAAATTTATCGCTGTAAATGCTGGAGATAAATTTGATAACCATGGAACCATTGTGCCAAGCCATTAGCTCCAGATACTAATATATTTAACATACTACCAAATGAACCAACAATAATAAACGGTACAAACATCGTAAATGCTTCTTTAATCGAACCAAGATATTTATTTGTTTCGACTTTTGAGCTTATTGATAACAAAACATTTTGTAATTTATCTTTCATTTTTTTTCCTCTCTCTCTAAAAAATATAAGAATTTATTTCTGCAGATCTATCTATATCTTTCATATGTAATTATAAAGCCTCTATTATAGAACTCAATGTATATAAATTCCATTTTATTGTGGAACTTTTCAAAATATAGAAAAAGAATTGATAAATTACCAATTCTTTTTCTATATTTTCAATTCAATATCATTAAATATTTTTATAATTTCTTCTTGGTTTTGTTTTTTTATAATTCTTTTTATATAGTTAGAATTATCCGCAAAATAAGAAAGTTCCTTATATAAATCTAAGATTTTTATCCCTATATTTTTACCAATAAGCGGTATAATAACAAGTTGTACTTTTTTCTTATTCCATAAAATAGGTTTTGATAAAATACCTATAATAATTTTGTCTTTGGTTCATCAACACAACAAGATAAGATGGCGAGCATATTTTCTAATTCATAGTTTCCTATACAATCCTCTTCAATCAATTTTTTGAAATACTTCATTTCCTAAAGTATTTTTTATAATATAAGAAAGAACTCCTTCCTTTGTTTTCTTCATTAATATTTTTAATTATTAAATTCCTCTTAATTACTTCTTGCATATGAAAACTATCTTGATCATCCAAAAAGGAGAGTATTCTTTTTTTATCATTATTATTTAAAAAAATAATTAACTTCTATTACTGGTATAGGCAACTTATTTTTTATCGGTGTGCTCGTTATAAGAAAATCAACATCTTCAAAATCATAACTTTTAATTCCAATATAATCAACCGTTTGAATTTCATTTATAAATTTTCCGTACATTTCCTTTATCTGATACGCTAAAGTACTTGATGTTCCTCTTCCTACACCGCACATTACAAGAATATTCTTTTTATCTTTTATTTTCTTTCTAAGAAGAGCAAGTTCTAAATGTAACGCGATATATCCTATTTCCTCATCACTTAAATTATTTCCATGATAATCTACAAGATGACTACATGCAGCAACAGCTAATTGATAAGCCAATATATTTTGTTGTTTTTATTTTATCAATAAGCGGATTACGAAGAACTACATTATATCTTGAACGAACCTCTAATGGAATAAGATGTAAAAGTAAGTAATCTCTTAATTCATTATCATTAGAAAAATCAATGCGCCATTGTGATTGAATATTAACTAACAGAGTATTTACAATTTGATTAACATCAAAATCTTTGATAATACGATGAATACTTTCATCAAAATTTCTAATAATTCTCTTTGATGCTAAATGTATTGAAAGAGACACAATTTCTTGATCACTCATCTCAATTCCTAAGTGTTTATGAATTTGTTTTGCTAATTCTACAGCAACAACACTATCAGTCCAACGAGAAATATCAATAATCATTTCTTCTGTAGCTTTCAATAAAATACCTTGTTTAATTCTTTTTAATGATACAAAAATAACAATAATAAAGTTTTGAACAGATACTTCTGACATTGAAATTTGATATTTGACCATTACATTTTCAAGAATTTGACTAATATTTTGAATCATTAACAAATCATTAGAATTAAACTGATTTCCTGGAAAATCATCGCGTTGATCAATATAAGAAATATATATTGCTGCTAAGCATAATCTCTTGTTAAATTCTCTTCCTTCTACTCTCATTCCATAATGTGGTTTTTGTACTAATTTTAAATCATATTTTGACAGTGATTTTCTAATTCCCTTTAGATTTTGCGACAATACAGAAGCAGAAACAAATAGCATTTCACATAATGTTTCTGATTTAACCCAATCATTAGACTCTATCAAATATTTTTGAATCCAATCTTCTCTTTCATTAACACTAAAAACAAAAGAATCTTGTAAAGAGCGATAGGAATTACATAAATTAATAAATTCATCAACATTATTAATAACTAATTTTAATCCTTGAGATGTTTTGACATCAATATAATTCTTTGTTGATTTCATGTCTTCATTTATTAATTTAATGTCTTTTAATATTGTTTTGGTACTTACATTACATAACGCACTTAGATTTTCTGAAGTCACATATTCGCCGTTCTCTTTTAAATATTTTAATATTGTGTAATTTCTTTCATTCATATTGCTATTATAATATTTTATCTAGAAATTTGTCTACTCATGCTTTTTAACATATTAAAACCAATTAGCTATAATATATACTTTTAATAAGAAAAGACACATCTAATTAATGATTTTTATACCTAAATAAGTACTATTTTAAGTATATTTATCAGCAATAGATGTGTCTTATTTTGATGTGTTAATCACAAATTTAAAATCAAAAAAATGTTGATTTTATTGTTGTTTTATTTGTTTCTTGGTTTCATTTGAGGGAATAAGATTACTTCTTGAATAGATTCTTGCCCTGTAAGTAACATAACTAATCTATCAATACCCATTCCCATTCCACCTGTTGGTGGTAAACCGTATTCTAGAGCTTCTACGTAATCTAGATCCATTTCGTTTGCTTCATCATTTCCTAATTCTTTTTCTTTTAATTGATCAGCAAATCTTTCATATTGATCGATTGGATCATTTAATTCAGTAAATGCGTTAGCATATTCGTTTCCACAGATGAATAATTCAAAACGTTGTGTGAAACGTGGGTCTTCTAAATTCTTTTTAGCAAGTGGTGAGATTTCAATTGGATGACCATATACAAATGTTGGTTCAACAATTGTTTCTTCTACATATTTTTCAAAGAATTCATTGATAATATGTCCATAACCAAAGTGAGCTTCTACTTCAATACCATGTTCTTCAGCTAATTTTTTAGCATCTTCGAATGACATATGTTCATTGAAATCAATACCAGTTTTTTCTTTAATAGCTTCTGTCATAGAAACACGTTTAAATCCAGGAGCTAATGAAATATGATGTCCTTTATAATCTAATTCATAAGTACCATTTACTTCCATAGCAGCATTAGAAATAATACCTTCAGTTAAATCCATCATACCTTCAAGATCGCTAAATGCTTTATAAACTTCAATTGTTGTAAATTCAGGGTTATGAGTTCTATCCATACCTTCATTTCTAAATAAACGTCCAATTTCATAAACAGCATCCATACCACCAACAATTAATCTTTTTAAAGATAACTCAGTAGCAATTCTTAAATAGAAATCAGTATCTAATGTATTATGATGAGTAACGAATGGTCTTGCCGCTGCTCCACCTAAGATTGGATTTAAAACAGGTGTTTCAACTTCTACATAATTTCTACTATCTAAGTAATTTTGAATTGAACGAATGATTCTTGGTCTTGTAAACGCAATTTTTTTAGCTTCTTCATTCATGATTAAGTCAACATATCTTCTTCTATATCTTTCTTCAATATCACTTAAACCATGGAATTTTTCTGGTAAAGGACGTAATGCTTTAGTTAAGTGAGTATATTCACTTACTTTAATTGAACATTCTCCAGTATTTGTCATAAATACTGTTCCTTTAACCCCAATGATATCTCCAATATCACCTTTTTTAACGATTTCATAAGCATCTTCACCAATAGTATCTTTTCTTACATATAATTGGATTTGTCCATCTCTATCTTGAATATGCATGAAACATACTTTACCTTTACGACGTTTAGTCATAATTCTACCAGCTACAGCTACTTCTACAGCCATTTCTTCTAATTCTTCATGTGTTTTATCACCATATTGTTCTTTAATACCTTTTGAATAAGCTGTTACATCAAATCTTTGACCAAAAGGATCAATCCCTTTGTCAATAAGTTCTTGCATCTTTTCTCTACGAACAAGTTCTTGTTCACTAAACTTTCTTTCTTCCATAATATCCTCCTAAAATATAAAAAACTCTCCATCCCATGGGACGAGAGCTAAATCGTGTTACCACCCAAATTCATTAATAGGTCACCCTATTAACCTCAATAACTATCTATTAATAGTCTTGCCTATAACGTGGCTTACGTCATCCTATCAAAACATCCAAGATGCAGCTCCTAGTCTTTATTCATAATAGTTTCATTATCTTTTCCACCAACCAAGACTCTCTTTGAATGAAGGACTATTATTACTTGTCTATTCATTGCCTTTATTTCTACTTCGTTATCTTAACTTAATTCAAATTTATTGTCAATATAAGCGATAAAATTAGTTTTAATAATGAAAAATGCACCTGAGTGCATTAATCATGAATCTTATTATTTAATACCATTCTTACAAAATCAGGTTCAAAATGTTTTGCTCTTGATCCTGAATAACCCATATCTAATGATGAGATTTGTTTCATTTCTTCTTCATTTAATTCAAAATCAAAGATATCTATATTTTCTTTAATTCTTTCTACATGTGTTGATTTTGGTATAACAATGACTCCTCTTTGGATATTCCATCTAAGTATTACTTGTCCTACTGATTTATTATATTTAGTTGCAATTCTTTTTAACATTTCATCTTCAAATGGATTATATCTTCCTCCACCTAGTGGTGCCCATGCTTCAGGAACAACATTATAATATTTCATTGTTTCTAGAGCTTTTTCTTGTGTGTAATATGGATGAAGTTCTACTTGATTGACTACTGGTTTTACTTTAACGATTTCACAGAAGTTTGTAAGAATATTTGGATAGAAGTTAGAAACACCGATTGCTTTTAAGAGACCTTTTTTATACGCATCTTCCATAGCTCTCCATGCACTAAAATAATCACCACAAGCTTGATGTAATAAATATAAATCAAAATATTCTAAACCACTTTTTTCTAAAGAAGCTTCAATTCCTTTTTGGGCACTTTCGTAATCCATCATATCTTGTACCCATAATTTAGAAGTAATAAACAAATCTTCTCTTGTACAAAGACCATCAGCAATTGCTCTTTTTACAGCAGCTCCTACAGCATCTTCATTATAATAAGCAGCAGCTGTATCAATTAAACGATATCCCGCTTTAATTGCTTGATAAACTGATTCTTCACATTCTTTTTTATCTGGTACTCTAAAAACACCAAATCCAATTGTAGGAATTTTTAATCCATTATTTAATGTTTGATATTCCATAATATGACCTCTTTTCTTACTTATATTTTGAAATAAAGAAGTCTAAATGTACAATATCAATTTTGCAATCTACTATAACTTTGTTGCATAGAAAAAACTTGGTTTTTAACCAAGTTTAGCTTTCTTCAATAACACCCATTAATTCTAATAATCTATTTAAATCATCTGTGTCAGAGTATTTAATTGTAATAGACTTATCATCAACTTTGATTCTTGTACGATATTTTTTTCTAAGTAATCCTTCAACATATTGATATTCTTTAGGTTTTTCAACCTTAGGTTTATTTTTTCTGGCTTCTTGAAGTTCAAAACCTTTTACAATATTTTCAACATCTCTAACAGATAACTTTTCATCAATAACTCTTTTAGCAATCTTTAATGCTCTTTCTTTATCCAATGTAATTAAAGCTCTTGCATGTCCCATTGATAAAGAACCATCTAATACATATTCTTGAATCTTTTCAGGTAAATTCAATAATCTAAGTGTATTTGTAATATGTGTTCTTGATTTTCCAATACGTTTAGCTAATTCATTTTGTGTAAGTTTAAGTTTTTCCATCATCGTTTGATAAGCTTGTGCTTCTTCGATGGCATTTAAATCTTCTCTTTGAATATTTTCTAATAAAGCAATTTCCATCATTTGTTGATCACTAAAATCAACAATAATTGCTGGAACTTCTTCTAAATGTGCCATTCTAGCTGCACGACATCTTCTTTCACCAGCAACAATTTCATATCCTTGAACAGATTTCTTTAAAATAACTGGTTGAAAAATACCATGTTCTTGAATTGATAAAGCAAGTTCATTTAAAGCTTGTTCATCAAATACTTTTCTTGGTTGATAAGGATTAGGTCTAATTTCATCTAATTTGATTTTTTCTTGACTACTTTCAGGTGTATTATGTTCAATATCATCAATTAATGATGTAATATCTCCACCAAAAATAGCATCTAATCCTTTATTTAATTTTTTCTTTTTCTCAGCCATTTCTACTCAACACTTCCTTTGCAAGTTCTTTATAAGCTTGAGCCCCAACAGAAGATCCATCATAATCAAAAATACAGATTCCTGCACTTGGTGCTTCAGATAATTTAATATTTCTTGGAATAACAGTTTTATAAACTTTTTCTTTAAAATACTTCTTACTTCTTGAGAAACTTCCAATCCTAAATTTGTACGTTGATCTAACATTGTTAATAATAAACCTTCAATAGAAAGTTTTTTATTAAAATGATTTTGTGTTAATTTAATTGTATTTAACAATTGTGTTAAACCTTCAAGTGCATAGTATTCACATTGTACTGGGATAAGTACTGTATCACATGAAGTTAATGCATTTGTATTTAATAAACCAAGGGCTGGTGGACAATCAATAAAAACAAAGTCATAATAATCTTTAATTTTATCTAATGATTGTTTTAAACGCACTTCTCTTCCTTGTTTTACATGTGCTAATTCTAAATCTATCCCCGCTAAATCTATTTCTCCTGGTGCAACATCTAGATTTTCAATATAAGAATGTTGAATTACTCTTTCTAAACCAACTTCTCCTGTTAAAACATGATATGTTGATAATTCAATATAATCTCTATCGATACCAATACCTTGTGTTGCATTTGCTTGAGGATCCATATCTATAAGTAACACTTTATAATTCATCTTCGCAAGTGCAGCTGATAAATTAACGCTTGTCGTTGTTTTACCAACACCACCCTTTTGATTTGTAATTGCTATAACCTTCGACATCTTTACACCCCTTTATGTCCTATCGTTTGTCCTAGTAATACTCTTGTTTCAATGTTCTCACTAGAATTATTTATAATATCATCATCTATTTTGACAGTATCTTTTTTCAAAATCAATACAACTGTTGATCCACCAAATTCAAAATAACCTTTTTCTTCTCCTTTAGTAGCAATACTATGTTTATAATTGACAATTTTACCAACCATCATTGCTCCTACTTCCATTTGAATCATTCTACCAAAGTTATTTGAATCAATCACAGTGTACTCTCTACTATTCATTTTGTATATAGGATAATAATCATTTGCGATAGGATTAACAGTATGAAAAATACCTTTGATTTTCTTATGGGAAACAATTTGACCATCATCTACATAACTATAACGATGATAATCATCAACAGCTAAACGAAATACAAGACATATTCCACCTTCATATTCTTTAGCTAATGTTTCATCTTGTAATAAATCTTTTAATTGGTAATTTTGTATCCTTGATTTCTAAAATCGTATCATCATTTATTGGATAGTAAGTAAGTTTACTATCAGCAGGTGCCATCAATACATCTTTAGAGTCGTCAAATGGTCTTTGACCATCCTTTATTCTTCTTGTAAAGAAATCGTTATAACTTTTATATTTCTTTTCTTCATATTGACTCATATCAATATCATTATTTTTAATAAACGAAGAAATACTTGTCTTTGAAAATGGTGAAGACATATATAAACCACCTAAGTGCGTAACAAATGGTGATACTAAGATTTTAAAGCACATCTACCAGCAGATGTGCTATATAATTTTTTTAATAATTTATTTTGACCCTCTAATTCTTTAACGATATGTCCTTGACGATCTTTAATCATGAAAAACAAAGAATTTGCACAAGTTCTACAACAACTAGAACACCAAGTGCAATAAGTCCTTTCCCTTTTAAATTTTGGCACTTTAAAATCAACAACAAATAAAATACCTGTAATTAACATTAAAGTTCCATATAAGTAATCTAAACCAAAAATAACATATCTTAAAGCAAATGCAAAAGGTAAAATAAAGGCTGAAGTTGTAACTGGTAAACCTTGATAATACTTTCTTTTTTCTGTTGTTTGTTGCTGTCTTGTTTCTTCAGTAACATTAAAATAAGCTAAGCGGATAACTGCTGCTAATACATAAAGTATTTCAATAGCAAGCCATCCTACTGAAGATAATCCTAAATTATATCCTAGTATTGCTGGAAAAACACCAAAAGAAATAAGATCACATAAAGAATCTATTTGAATACCAAATTTCTTTTCTTCCTCTGTACGATTCTTCTTACTTCTTGCTACCATTCCATCAAAAGTATCACAAATACCACACATCATTAAACAAATAAATGACCATTGATAAACACCTATGACAGATAAGTGAATTCCTACCAAAGCAAAAACTAATGATAAATATGTAAGAATGACAGTGTAACTATAAAATCCTATCATATTCTACTCCCTCTATAATTAACGAAAACATTATAGCATAATTTTATCTAATTATGTAGTGTATATCGTCTTATTCATATTTTTGAAAATTTCTATTTTCATTCAAATCTTTATATAAAATAATTTCATCTTTTTCTAAACTTTGTTTAACATCTATAATTCTTTGATTAGACGATCCTCTAAACTTTAAACTTAAATCTTTAAGTTCTTCAATAAACTTACCATCTACTAGAACATCGATATAAGATAACAATTCATCAGTTACTTCACATCTTGCTCGACTTCACTTAAAAGTTCTTGATCAAAGAGATAACCTGTATAACACCAAATATCCTTTTGTGGATAAAGTTCTTTCACTCTTTTAATAAATGGTAATAACGCTCTTTGATTACTTGGTTCCATTGGTTCTCCTCCAAGTAAAGACAATCCTGTTATATGTTCTGGTTTTAAATAATCTATAATTAAATCTTCTACTTCTTGATTAAACTCTTTTCCATATTTAAAATCCCATGTCATTTGATTAAAACAATTCTTACAGTGATGCGTGCATCCTGATACAAATAAAGAAACTCTAACTCCTAAGCCATTAGCGATATCAAAATTCTTAATTTCTGCATAATTCATTTCAATTCCTCTTTTCATATTTTCCTATTATACAACAATTCTTTATAGATTCTATTGATATAATAAAAAGGATGTATCATCCTTTAACATAAATCTCTATATTTTATAAGTTCTCCAATATTTCCTTGATATAAACACTCTAATTCTTCAAATAATAAATAATCCGATGGTTTCATTAAACAAGGAAGCTTAGGTAATTTCTATAGCTTGACTATAAGCCAAGATTTCACTTACAAATCTGAACAGAAATAATAATGATTTCTACGATATGGAACTTCCAATTTACATAAGATCAATCCCATTAAATTATATTTATAATCTTGAGAATGATTTAAAATAGATTCTAAAATAAATTTTGCCTTATAATATATCTCTTTCTTAACAGTAAGTTTATATAATGCACAAGGAATTATGTTGATTTTTATTATAGAATCCCTTTTCAAATGACTCATTTCTAATTCCTGCAGGAATTGGAGAGTAAGTATATTTTCTAGCACAACTATACATCGGTTGTAAATTTTCTTCAAAAGAGATAGAAATATGTGTATAACTGTCTTGCGTTATTAAATAAATTGCTTTAGAAACAAAAGTATCTGATTTTGTTAGTAATAAATAAATGTCTTTCACCTTATTCTCCTTTCCTCACTTCTTTCAGTATTACATATTTTTTGGATATAATCGACATATTTTTACAAATTTATTAATTCATTAAATTTTTTTCATAATAAAAAAAGCGAGAATGTCTCGCCTTTATAAACCAACTCTTTTTTCAAAATCTGAATCTGGTTCAAATCTTCTACTTTCGATATCCATTTGAGATAATGCTTCATTCATTGATTCAGCTTCTACTTTTGTAAATTTGATTTCGGTTGCTTTAATATTTTCTTTTAATCTTTCCAACTTTGTTGTTCCTGGAATAGGTACAATAAAATCTTTTTGTACTAATACCCAAGCCAAAGAAATTTGTGCAACTGTTACCTTTTTTTCTTTTGCAATTTTATTAACTAAATCAACAACTACTTGATTCTTTTTAAGCGCTTCTTCACTAAATCTTGGTGCATTTAATTTTACATGAAAACTATTTTTATCATAAGCATCACTTAAAAATCCTTTACATAATGGAGCAAAAGGTACAAAACCAATACCTAGTTTTTCAAGTAAAGGAATAAGCTTATCTTCTAGTTCTCTCCACATCATTGAATATTCACTCTCTACGGCTGTTAAAGGACATATTGCATGGGCTTGGTTTCAATTCCTGCTTCTGATATCCCCCAATGTTTGATTTTCACTTGTTTAATAAAATCCTTCATTAAATACGCAATATCTTCAATTGGTACATTAGGATCAACGCGATGTAAATAATACAAATCAATATAATCTGTTTTTAATCTTTTAAGAGAACCTTCTAAAGTTTTTTTAATACCTTCAAGATTTCCATCAACAACTTGTTTACCATTTTCCATTCTTTGGTTTTTGGTTAATAAATATAAAAAAAAGAGATGTGTTAAGTTACAATTTAATTTGCGACAAATTGTCATTAATTTAACAAACAAATACGTAATAGTTACATTTTGATTGTAGACATATGAAAAAATAGACATTTTTTATTTCAAATTAGTTACATTTTAAATTGCGATAAGTTTATTATTTTATAGTTTTAATTAAAAGTGTCGTAATAGACATATCAAGTAAAACTACGATAAACGTTGACATTTTGGCACTTTCTTAATATAATTTAGGTGTCAAGAATGACAGCAATTAAATTATTCGGATTGTTCCCATATTCAAGTTTATTTCGGCGATTTAAATATGGGAACAAAAAAAGGTATAAGCCGCAAACTTATACCTTTTTTTCTTGTTATAGGAGAATGCACAGCAATTAATTAACAATAAGCTCGGATTGACTTATTTGTTAAGTCTTTTTTTCATGAATTTAAAAAATCTATAGCTACAATCTATGATTGTGAAGACTGCAGCGATGAATGGAATTAAATTCAATTCAAACCTCGCTTTAAATTTTACTGTTGGCATCCTCCATTATCATGCAGTTTGCCATGGTGCTTACTCTCCTATTCTACCTTTGGCCAAGGCAATAAAAATTTTAACATAATTCATGACAAATTAATACAAAATTATACATATTGTTGAAATTTGTTAGAATTATTTTTTATTTAGTAGTTGTAAAAAAATCTTTATCCAGCTCTAATAATTTATCTATTCTCTTTCTTGATAATTTCTCAACCTTATATCTTTTCTTTTGCGTATCAACCCATGCTCCTAATTTTTCTTCTTCGTATATAAATCTTCGTGGAATATAACTTGTTCCCGTGTCTTTAATATACCTTTTATATTGTTCATATCTTCTATTCCATTCATTTTCAAGTGGTTCAAAGATAAATCCGATTTCTCTTAGCGCTTTTGTTTTATTTTGAGATAAACAGTGATTCTTTTTCTGCTGTCGTTGTTTTAGGCACCAATTTCCAAGTGCGAAACCTCTATAGCTGTCTCTTTTAGAAATATTCGTGTTGCCATATTCTAATTTATATTCGCATAATAATTTATAAGCGAATCCCCATTTGTCATCGCCAATATCACATATTGGACAATGAGGGTTTTGAAGTAAATATTTTGGAGTACGTTTAAACATACTCCCACATTTTTTATGTTTAAAAGTCATTTGGTGAATTTTATCAACAAACTCGCCTACAGCTTCATATTCATTATTTGTTAATTCTTTTATTCTATGTCGGAAAAGTTCTGTTGTCATATTTTTAGGTCTGCATGTTCTGCAATATGGCGTTTTAACAAATCTTCTATATTTAGATTTAAAAACATGACCGCATTCTAACGACTGAATAATTACTGGTTCTTCGGATTTTGTATATTGAATCAACTTATATTTTCCGCTTTCTTCAATAGTTTCTTTTACATCTTTATATGGAATGATTCGTTTGCATTTGCATCGTGTTCCTTCATTAATAAACTCTCTTGGAAGAACTGAATAAATCTCTCCACAATTCTTATGTTTGATTTTTATTGGATGACGCATTGACTCAAACTGAGATAACACTTTGTATTCGCCGTTTCCTAATTCATCTATCATCATTTCTATTCTTTTTTGGTAAGGAATTAAGTCGATACAATAAGGACATTTCCAACCTGATTTAAAACCATGCTCAGTAGTACAAAAGATATTTCCACATTTGTTATGTTTAAACGTTTTTAATATGTTATTATCTCCTGAAATAAATTCATATTCTTTTTTACTAAAAGTATTATATTTGTCGTTCAAATTAATTAGCCCTTTTAATGTATCGATATTTCCCCTTGATATTACATACAAGTCTCTAATAATATCTGTAGTGTTTAATGAATATTTATTATTTAAATCTGTTTTACTTACAAATAGGTTTTTTTGAGATTTGAAACACTTTCTAATCTCTTTAATATTTGTATGAATATTTGTATTTAACAATTTATATGCAAAATTTATCTCCTCTGCTGTTAAATTAGCATCATTGTCATCAACTTCTTCATAATTATCTATTATAAATTCTTTGGCATAGCCAGGCTTACCAATATATTTTAAAAGTTTTGTTCCATGCTTATGACATATGCATATCCCTCTTAATTGATGTGCTCGATGAAAATAAGGATTGCCAAATAGTTTTGTGTCTTCTTTAACACACTCCAAACATATATTTATCTTTGTAAAGCGATAATTCATAGATGTATTAATAGCATCACTTTTATAAAATGCATTAGTAATATACTTTGTTTGTAATTCTTTCGACATTACGATACTTTCATAAGGAAATGTTGTTGTCTTCAGAAATAACTCTGACATATCAATATTTAAGTTTAAATTCTTAAAAAATGCATTGAACCTTGTCTTAAATCATATGGGACATCTGCATCTGACTTAAAGTTTCCATTCATATATGCTCGTGTAAAA